>MDTC01185737.1_pt1 | contig 10255 bp, 8 predicted proteins | sample 811181 | NCBI WGS metagenome assembly MDTC01 (sample SAMN05326644, study PRJNA326480) | marine metagenome | isolation source: seawater | place: Pacific Ocean: North | collected 2011
ATGCGGGCGTGGCGGAACTGGTAGACGCGCAAGATTTAGGTTCTTGTATCGAAAGGTGTGGGGGTTCAAGTCCCTTCGCCCGCACCATTAAATAAATCATATAGATTTTAAGGATTAAATATGGCAGTAACTCAAACTTTATCAGAAGGCTTAAAACGTGAATTCGAAGTCGTTATAACTAACAAAGAAATCAATAATTTAGTTGAAGTTAAACTTAATGATTTGGCTAAAGAAGCTAATTTACCTGGCTTTAGACCTGGTAAAGTGCCAGTTTCAGTTGTTAAAAATAGATTTGGAAAACAAGTGTTAGGCGAAGTTGTAAGAGAATCTGTTGACAATGCAACTAAAGAGACTATTGAAAATAATAAACTGGTTCCATCTTCACAGCCAAAGATTGAAATAACCTCTTTTGAAGAAGGTGAAGACTTAAAAGCTAAACTATCAGTAGAGTTAATGCCTGAATTTGAAATTCCTGATTTGTCTAAACTAGAAATATCTAAGCCGGTGGTTAAGGTAGGTGAGAAGGAAGTTGATGAAGCAGTCGAAAAAATTGCCACCGAAAATGTTGGAACAAAGACTGTAACATCAAAAAGACCTGCAAAGTTAGGAGATACTGTTGTCATAGATTTCTTAGGAAAAATTGATGACGTACCTTTTGAAGGTGGTGAGGCTAAGGGGCATAATTTAAAACTCGGCTCTAACTCTTTCATTCCTGGATTTGAAGATGGTTTAGTTGGATGTGGCAAGGGTAAAAAAGTTGATATAAAAGTTACTTTTCCAAAAGATTATCAGGCAGCTAATTTAGCTGGTAAAGATGCCGTTTTTGAAACTACGATAAATGAAATAAAAGAAGATAACGATTTAGTTATTAATGATGATTTAGCCAAAAATTTAGGAATGGAGAATTTAGCTTCACTTAAAAAGGCTGTTTCCGAACAGATTAGCAAACAGCATGAAATTGCAAGTCGAGATAAGTCCAAAAGACAAGTATTAGATAAACTAGCAGATACAATTTCTTTTGAACTTCCTGAAACTTTAGAAAAAGAAGAATATAACAGTATTTGTATGGCTATGAATCCTAATGCCAAGCCAGACAATATTGATAAATCTGACGACAAGCCTGAACTTCAAGCAGATAAAGGTATGAGCGATGAAGAAAAAGCTGATGCCTCTGAAATAGCAAAACGAAGAGTAAGGCTTGGACTTTTACTTTCTGAAATAGGCAGAAAAAATAATATTAAGGTTGAAGAAGAAGATACAAGAAATGCTATGATGAAAGAAATCCAAAAATATCCAGGACAAGAAAAACAAGTAATGGATTACTTTAAAAATAATCCTGAGGCACAACAACAATTATCCGGTCCAATTTTTGAAGATAAGATTATTGATTTTATTTTGGAACTGGCGAACGTTAAGGAAAAGACTGTATCAGTTGAAGAATTATATAAAACTGATGATCTTGATCTCAAAAAAGAGGCTGCAAAAGCAAAGAAATCAAATAAATCTTTGCAAAAGGATAAGCCAAAAAAAACAGTTAAAAAGAATAAAGTAAAATCTTAATTTTATAATAATTTAAGGAGTACTAAGAATGTTAGAAGATTTTTCAAATATATTATCTTCACCACGAGAAAAATCTGCGCTTGTTCCAATGGTTGTTGAACAAACTAGCCGAGGTGAGAGATCATACGACATTTATTCAAGGCTTCTAAAAGAAAGAATAATTTTTCTTGTTGGTCCTGTTGATGATAATTTAGCTTCTCTAGTTTGTGCACAATTACTATTCCTAGAAGCTGAAAATCCAAAAAAAGATATATCCATGTATATAAATTCTCCTGGGGGGGTAGTTACATCTGGATTATCTATATACGATACTATGGAATATATTAGGCCAGACGTTTCAACAGTATGTATTGGTCAAGCCGCTAGCATGGGATCCTTACTATTAACAGCTGGCGCTAAAAATAAACGATATTGCTTACCTAATGCCAGGATTATGACGCATCAACCATCTGGAGGTTTTCAAGGGCAGGCTACCGATATTGAAATACATGCAAAAGAGATCATTAATTTAAGATCAAGGTTGAATAATATTTATGTAAAACATTCTGGCAAGAAAATTGCAGAAATTGAAGGCTTGATGGATAGAGATACTTTTTTATCTCCTCAAGATGCGCTTAAGATTGGTTTAATAGACGAAGTCGTTGATAAAAGACCAAGTGTAGAATAAGCGCATTAAATTAAATTATATCTTGCTTTTAATATGCAAAATATAGAATAGTAAAATTAGATTTGGTCTAATGAGGATAGAAAATGAACGAACATAAAAACGAAGGAAAAAATAAAACAACTTTGTATTGTTCGTTTTGTGGAAAAAGTCAGCATGAAGTTAAAAAATTAATAGCTGGACCAACAGTTTTTATTTGTGATGAGTGTGTAGAATTATGTATGGACATCATCAAGGAAGAACACCAATCTTCAGTTATAAAAAATAAAGACGGTATTCCTTCACCTGCTGAAATTTGTAGAATACTAGACGATTATGTAATAGGTCAGACAAAAGCTAAAAGAATATTGTCTGTAGCTGTTCACAATCATTATAAAAGATTAACTAACTCTTTAGACATGAATGATATTGAGATTTCAAAATCTAATATATTACTGGTAGGACCTACAGGTTGTGGTAAAACACTATTAGCTCAAACTCTGGCTAAAATATTAGATGTTCCTTTTACAATGGCTGATGCGACCACTCTTACTGAAGCAGGATATGTAGGGGAAGATGTTGAAAATATTATTTTAAAACTTCTTCAAGCATCTGATTATAATGTGGAACGTGCTCAGAAGGGTATTGTTTACATAGATGAAGTTGATAAAATTTCTAGAAAATCTGAAAACCCATCTATTACAAGAGATGTAAGTGGAGAGGGTGTACAGCAGGCTCTTTTAAAAATTATGGAAGGTACTGTTGCGGCGGTTCCTCCTCAAGGTGGAAGAAAACATCCACAACAAGAATTTTTACAAGTTGATACTACAAATATTCTTTTCATTTGTGGGGGAGCTTTTGCTGGATTAGATAAGTTAATTTCTAATAGAAATAAAGGTTCATCAATTGGCTTTGGTGCTGAAATAGTAGATTCTGGTGAGGTTTCTTCTTCTGAAGTTCTAAAGGATGTCGAGCCTGGAGATTTAGTTAAATATGGACTAATTCCAGAATTTATTGGAAGATTGCCTGTTCTAGCTACACTCGAGGATTTAGATGAAGATGCTCTAGTCACTATCCTAACAAAACCTAAAAATGCTTTAGTAAAACAATACCAAAAACTTTTTGAAATGGAAAATACTAAACTTGAGTTTAGGGATACCGCGTTGAGGGCATTGGCAAAAAAAGCAATAACTTTAAAAACTGGTGCTAGAGGTTTGAGGTCAATTATCGAAAATATTCTTATGGATACAATGTTTGAATTACCTTCAGAACCGGATATTGCCGAAGTTGTTATAAATGAAGATGTTGTTCTTAAAGGAAGCAAGCCTTTACTAGTTCATGAGAAAAAATCAAAAGAGATAAATAACTCTTTATAAATTACCTTTTAAGCTTGAAGTTTAAAAAATAAATATCATTTATGACTCATAACATTATTTTTAAAGGATATTATTTTGACTGAAACAATCTACCCTATATTGCCCTTAAGAGATATTGTAATCTTTCCTCATATGATAGCGCCTTTATTTGTCGGAAGGTTGAAATCCATAAACGCCTTAGAATTGGTAATGGAAGAAAACAAACAAATAGTTTTGCTTACCCAAAAGAAACCGTCTGTTGAAGATCCTAAACAAAAAGACCTTTTTAAAGTAGGTACACTAGGCAATATATTACAAATGCTTAAACTTCCAGATGGGACAGTCAAAGTTTTGGTTGAAGGTAAGTCAAGGTGTATAATTGAAAATGTTAATTCTTCAGATGAATATACAAATGCAAAAATAAAGTTCTTAAAAGATGAAGAATTCGTATTTGATAATAAAGATATTTTAACTAATAAATTGTCAGGTGTTTTTGAACAGTATGCTAAGTTAAATGGTAAAATTAACTCCGACATATTGTCAACAATTTCTGAGATCAGTGACCCTAGTACTTTAACTGACACAATAGTCAATCATTTGTTACTTAACATTGAAGAAAAACAAGAGTTTCTTGAAATGATGAATCCAATGGAGAGAACTGAAAAACTTACACTTAAATTAGAAAGTGAAATTGAAATTTTATCCACAGAAAGAAAAATTCGTAATCGTGTTAAAAAACAAATGGAGAAAACACAAAGAGAATATTATTTAAATGAACAAATGAAAGCTATTCAAAAAGAATTAGGCTCTTCTGAAGATGGTAAGAATGAATTTGATGAGATTGAAGATAAAATAAATAAAGGTAAATTATCAAAAGAGGCTGAAGAAAAAGCTTTGTCGGAGCTAAAAAAATTAAAGACTATGGGTCCTATGAGTGCTGAAGCTACGGTAGTAAGGTCTTATATAGATTGGTTGACTTCAATCCCATGGACAAAGAAAAGTAAGGTTAAAACTGACATAGAAAATGCCAGGAAAATACTTGATAACGACCATTACGGCTTAGAAAAAGTTAAAGACAGAATTATTGAATTCTTAGCAGTTCAAAAAAGAACAAAAGAGATTAAAGGCCCAATCCTATGTCTTGTTGGGCCTCCAGGTGTAGGAAAAACCTCATTGGGCAAATCAATAGCCGAAGCTACTGGAAGGCAATATATTAGAATGGCTTTGGGTGGTGTTCGTGATGAGGCTGAAATTAGGGGGCATAGAAGAACCTATATAGGTTCACTGCCTGGTAAAATTATACATGGGATGAAAAAGGGATCTACAATAAATCCTTTATTTTTGTTAGATGAAATTGATAAATTAGGAAATGATTACAGAGGAGACCCTTCTTCAGCTTTGCTAGAAGTTTTAGATCCAGAACAAAACAAAACGTTTCAAGACCATTATCTAGAAGTTGATTATGATTTGTCTAAAGTTTTATTTGTTACTACTTCTAATACTCTTAATATGCCTCAAGCTCTTCTAGATAGGATGGAAATAATAAGGCTTTCAGGATATACCGAAGATGAAAAACTACAGATAGCTAAAAAACATTTGATAGAGAAACAAATGGAAAACTGTAAATTAAAAAAATCAGAATTTTCTATTAATGATGATGCAATTAAATTTATAATTCAATCTTTCACTAGAGAAGCTGGTGTTAGAGGTTTAGAAAGACAAATTGCTAAACTGACTAGAAAAATTGTTACTCTTATAGAAAAAAATAAGGCTAAAAGTTTTTCCATAACAAAAGATAACCTCGTAGAGATATTAGGTGTACCAATTTACCAGAGACTTGAGGTTGAAAAAGAAAATCTTGTTGGAATAACTACAGGTTTAGCTTGGACGGAGGTTGGCGGTGAATTACTATCAATAGAAGCTGTTAAGGTAAGTGGTAAGGGAAAAGTTACTGCTACTGGAAAACTTGGTGATGTAATGAAAGAATCTGTTAAAGCTGCAGAGTTTTTAATTAGATCAAAAGCTTTGAATTATGGCCTAGACCCTATTGATATAGAAAAAAGTGACATTCACGTTCATGTACCTGAAGGAGCTACACCTAAAGACGGACCTTCCGCAGGTGTTGCTATGGTAACAAGTATCGTTTCTGCTTTAACTGACATCAAAATTAAAAGTTCAGTTGGTATGACAGGAGAGATTACTTTAAGGGGTCGTGTACTCCCTATTGGCGGATTAAAAGAAAAGTTACTAGCTGCAAAAAGGGGAGGGTTAAAGACTATTTTAATTCCTGTTGATAATAAAAAAGACCTAGTAGAGATTCCTAATAACATAAAAGACGAATTAGATATTATTCCAGTAAGTTCTATTGATGAGGTTGTAAGTAACGCTTTAGTAACAATTCCAGAAAAAATAGATATATTAGATATTAGTAATTTACCTCCAACAAATAAAAAGAATATTATTGATGAAAAAAACATTTCTCATTAACATTTGATGTAAATTTTTTTTTATTTTACTTTAATAAAATCGTTTTATTTACTAGAGTTATGATTATTTATAAGATATAATTTATTTTTAATACAACTTGTGGAGGTACGAATGAATAAGAATGAATTAGTTGCAAGCGTTGCTGACGCGTCAGGTTTAACAAAAGCAGACGCAGCTAAAGCTGTTGATGGTGTATTCTCATCTATTACTGGTGCATTAAAATCTGGTGGTGATGTTCGTATAGTTGGTTTTGGAACCTTTTCTGTAGCTAACCGTGCCGCTACAACTGGAAGAAATCCAAGAACGGGTGAGACTATTCAAATTAAAGCTTCTAAACAGCCAAAATTTAAAGCAGGTAGCCCATTAAAAGATGCAGTAAACGGCTAAGCTTAATTAATTTTATTTAAAAACATCCCTATAAGGGGATGTTTTTTTTTGCATAGCACATCTTTGAATTAGCGATTTTTTGTATTTAAACTGTTCACCATTGAAATAATATAAAATATTAAATTTTTTTTTAAAAACTTCAATAAGCTCCATATTTTTAAGTAAGTAATCAGGGTTACTCGGATTACCTAATTTTTCGTTTCCCGTTGCAAATGTTTCATAAAATAGAAACCCATTTTCTTTAACTAGATTACCAATATTTTTTATTTTTGGCCTATATAAATAATTAGTAACTATAACAATATCATAGTAATTTTTATCAAATGGCCACTTTTCATTAGTTTCTAAGTCAAAGCACATAGTTTTTATATTTTTATAATTTTTATAAGAAGATAATTTTTTACTGTCATTATCGACAGCAGTAATTTTCCTTTTTGCATCAGCTAAACTTATACTATGTCTACCACTACCGCTTGCAAAGTCTAGAATTTGAAGTTCTTTCTTACCAGTAATTGCCTTGATTCTATTAATTATCCAGCAAGATGGTTGTGGTTTTAAATTAACTATCATTTAGATTAATTTCCTTTAATTTTTTAAAATTTTAATTAAAAAATAAGTAAGTTCATAGTTGTCAATTATATTAAAATTACGTATAAGCATAACTAATGGGGCGGTTAGCTCAGTTGGTAGAGCATCTCGTTTACACCGAGAATGTCGGCGGTTCGAGACCGTCACCGCCCACCATTAATTATAATTTATTATAATTTTATTAGTTAACAAAGGCTTTTTCTAATACAAAATCTCCTGGATTGTTATTAGCACCTTCTTGAAAATTATTTTTTTTCATAATTTCTTTTAAATCATTGTTAAGGCCCATTGAACCACAAAACATGAATCTATCACTTTGAGATATTTTCTGTAACCCTAAATCCTTGAAAAGTCTCCCAGAAATAATTAAGTCGGTAATTCTTCCTTTGTTGGTATAATTTTCTCTAGTAGTTGAATGATAAATAATTAACTTATTAGACATAAACTCTTTTACAATGTCGTCTTCAAAACAATTTTTAATTGTTTCTTTACTGTAGTTTAATTCATCAACTGTACGACAAGTGTGTGTAACTACAATTTGTTCAAATTTTTCATATGTTTCTGGTTCTTTTATTAAAGATGCAAAAGGAGCAAATCCAGTGCCTGATGATAGTAAAAATAACCTTTTGCCAGGCTTTAAAGCATCAAGGACAAGAGTTCCTGTAGGCTTTGGCATCATAACAATATCATCATTAATTTTAATATCTTTTAACTTAGATGTTAGTGGCCCATCTTTAACAATTATAGAATAAAACTCTAGCTCATCTGACCAGCTCGGTGAAGCTATAGAATAGGCCCTCAGAATTGGTTTCCCTTCATCATTTGGAAGACCAATCATTACGAACTCACCTGATCTAAATCTAAAACTAGCAGGCCTTGTAATGCGAAAAGAGAATAGGTTTTCAGTCCAATGTTTGATAAAAGTTACTTTTTGTAAGTTTGAAAGTTGTTTAGACAAAATTTTTTTCCTTAATTCCTAAGTAACTTTTATTAATTTTTTTGTTAGTTTTAGTAAAGCTTCTTTATAATCAGAGTTTTTAAATTTATAATTGAACTCATTGCTAATAAATTTAGATTTAATAACTCTATCAACCTCATAAAAAGATTTCATAGCTTTTGACAATTTATTTGATTGATATGAAATAGCTTTAGGTAAGTTTAAATTTAATTTTTCTGCGACATATTTAATAGCATCATAACTTTGAATTTTATTTTCATCACTGATGTTTAAATATTTATAATTATAATTTTCAGTTAAATATTTAATTACGATTGCAGATAAGTCTTCAACATTAATTCGGTTAGAAACATGCCCACTTTTCACGATAACTTCGTCATTACCATTTAGATATTTAATCATAGGGTGCCTTCCTGGCCCATAAATACCTGATATTCTAAAAATTGAAGTTTGATTATTCGTTATTAACCATTCTGTTTCTGCTTTAAGCCTAGTTTTACCTCTAATATTTTGTGGATTGGGCTTTGTGTCCTCATAAACGATCCCACCTCCATATACAGATGTGGCTGATAGGTATATTATTTTTTTATTATTGGAATTAATTTCTTCCTTATATTTTTTAATTACTGGGTCAGTACCGTCTTGATTAGGTGGCACGGTTGAAATTAAATATTCATTTTGGATTTTTTTTTGTAAATTAATCTCATCATTAAAATTGAAATAATGAATATTTTTTTCAGGTTTGATTATATTCCGAGTGATAATAGAGACTTTTATTCCTTTTTTAAGAGCTTCTTTTGAAATAAAACCAGCGGTATAACCATTGCCAATAATTGATAATTTAATCATTTTAAAATATTATAATTTACATCTTGCTATAAGTTTATAAATAGTATTAGAATTTAACTGTTTATGGTGCTTCGAAGATTTCTTCAAGCTTAAAATGGGAATTTGGTAATTCATTAGAATTATAAGCCAAAGCTGTCCCCGCAACTGTAAATGCTGAGTGAAGGCTATTATACCACTGGAGTTTATCTGGGAAGGTTGCCTAAACGCTGAAGCATGAGCCAGGAGACCTGCCATTTACAGTCGCTTTGTCACCTTCCGGGTTGAGTGGATGACACGTGTAATAAATCGTCTAGCGACTAAATAGGTAAGAGTTTAAACTTTTTTGGTTTATTTATTTGCTGGAGGCAATTGTGGTTACACGTGCGATTATTTCTTTTTTTATATTAATACTTTTTTCAGTCTCCACTTCATACTCTGATACATCAAATCCACTTAGAATAACTATTTATCCTTCTAGAATCGACAAACTAGGCATTGGAAGCAATAAAGTTATTATTACTAAAAACCAAATTGAACAGTCAACAGCAAAAAACTTACCTGAATTACTTTCTCAACAAACTGGTATTCAAAATATAAGTTTATATGGTGGAATTGATAATACTAAAGCCTCCATTGGTATTGGAGGTTTTGGAGAGCAAGCTTCAATGAATACTGCTATATTCTTAAATGGTGTAAGAATTAACAACATTAGTATGGCCTCAGTAAATTTTGGAAATATTGTTTTAGACAATATTGAGAAGATTGAAATAATTAAAGGTGGTGGTGCCAGTGTTTTGTACGGCGATGGAGCTGTCGCTGGGGCGATTAACATTGTAACAAATAAAAATATACTTAAGAAAAAATCTTTTATTTTGGATCAAAGTGTAATGTCTTTCAATGGAAGAAAAACAAATGTTAGTGCTACTCAAAATACAAATGATTTTAGTATTGAATTCAATCATAACTATACAAGAAGCGATCAATATAGAGATAATAATAATTACCAACTAGACGCAAGTAGCATAAATTTATCAACCATCAACGATGATGGTGTTTATGGTTATTTTAAAATTAATAAATTTGACGAAGATATTAGAATGCCAGGAGGGATTACTCTTTCAGAATATTATTTAAATCCAAAAAAAACTAAAGAGCCTGACGCATTCTCACGAGAAGAATTTTCATCATTTGAGTTAGGATATAATGATTTATATTTTGATGATATTAATACAAATGGATCAATAAATTATTCTAGAAAAGTGTCAACAAGCTATTTTGACTCTGCATGGGGTGATAGTTCAAATCAATACAATTATAATTCATTCCAAGGTTATAAAAAGGGACAAATTAAAAATAATTTATTTGGACAACCTACAATATTTAACATTGGTGTTGATTTTTACAATTCGGATTATTCGGACAAAGTCCTTCTTGGAACATATTATAAAA
>MDTC01196977.1_pt1 | contig 10255 bp, 9 predicted proteins | sample 811181 | NCBI WGS metagenome assembly MDTC01 (sample SAMN05326644, study PRJNA326480) | marine metagenome | isolation source: seawater | place: Pacific Ocean: North | collected 2011
TCCATTATATTGGAATCCATGACTATTCTCCTTTTGTTTCATTGTTTTCTTAATATTCAATTATATTAGTTATAATTAAGACTGAAACAATTGCAAAACAATCTGTGGTGCTGTATTAGCTTGTGATAACGCAGCAGTAGCTGTCTGTTGCATAATCTGTGCCTTTATCAATTCCATTTGTTCTTCGGCAAAGTCTGCATCTTCAATTGTACTTCTTACACTTTCAGTTGTAGCTATTCTGGTTGTCATGCTATCATATTTATTAGATAAGCGTCCAATTTTACTTCCTGTATTTTGAGCGTAACTAATAGCATTGTCAATTTGAGTATCAATAGCTGTTATGTCTGCAGATGAAGCAGTTGCTGATGTTGAAGCAAAGGCAGATACATCACTTCCTTGAACCATTGAAGCGCTAACTGCGAATGTATCACCTGACTCTTCACCAACTTGGAAAGTAACGGTAGTATCTGCTAATGTAGTAGAACTATTCCATTTAACAGAATTATATATATCTGTTAATTCACTTTTTAATTCAGTCAATTGATCTAGCAAAGACTGTCTTTGGTCTGTGGTTAATGTAGAATCCTGAACTCTTAACATCTTCTCTCTCATATTCTGCAATAATTCGATTGATTTTTGTTGACCCGCTTCTACAATTGATAATACAGACTGAGCATTTTGAATATTTTGCTTTGCAATTTTCATTCCGGATAAACGTTCTTTTAATGACGCTGCAAGAGCAAAACCTGCTGCATCGTCTTTAGCTGAATTTATCCTTTTTCCAGTGGATAATCTTTCCTGATGCATTGCAACTTTGTTATTGACTCTGTAGAGATTTCTTAGAGCTAAATTTGCTTGAGTATTGCTACCGATTCTTAGTAATTGATTCATTTTAAACTTCCTTGTTTTAGTTTTTAAAGTTGATGACTTCCTTGTCATCGTCTGAGTCTTTGTGACTCAATTACATTATCGGCAAATATTTAATAAACTTTAGTAAAAATAATAAAAAAAGATAAAAAAATAGGAAAATAGAGGGGAATTAAGGTAAATCTGTTATTCCAGCCATCTTATAGAGCCACTCTTCAGCCTTTTTTTCATTTCCAAGCAATGTGAACATTGTGGCAATTTTCTTTTGAAAGTCAGGATTATTAGGAAATTTGGAATCTGCCTCTAAATATATCTTTAATGCATCGCTATACTTATTGAGAATGGTATTTGCTTCACCTAATAAAGAGTATCCATTGATATCCTCCGGAAATATCTTAATATATTCATTGACAAGATTCGCAACGCTCTCAGCATCATTACTATCTCTGGCACAACCTATACTAAATTTCAATGATTCTTCATATAGAGACATATCAAAATGATCTAATTTTTTTTTATAATAATTACTTTTCAAATCAGCCATTATATTATCAAATAGCATCTTAGCAGATTCAATCTTTCCTGATCCATGTAAATAAATTGCTTTTGTTTTTAAAAGATAATTTAAACTATAACTTAAGTCGTTATTTAAATCAGACCCATTTTTTATAAGATTATCGTATTGATTAAGGATAATATCAATTGTTTCTGTAGCATCAGAATATTTTTTTATATGATTATAATACTCAGCAAGTAAAATATGTCCTAAAAATTGATTTTTAACCATTTTTGTAGATTTCTCAACAACAGGTTTAACCTCTTCCCAGTTTTCCTCAGTTTTATATATACCTCCGAGAAGATTTAAAATTGCAGCTTTAATATTAACATGGAGTTTTTTATCATAAGATTTTTTTAAGAATTTAATACCTAGGTCATTTTTTCCTATAGCCATGTAGGATATACCCAAATTATATGGCCAATAATAAAAATCGGGTTCCTCATTAATCATTTGCTTTAAAAGAGGTATATTTCTTTCTTGCTTATCATTCTGATCAACATGTTTTTGATTGTATCCATCATGAAATATTTTAGAATTTGTTCTTAATACTTGTGCGCTAATTTCTTTGATTGATGATGTAATTTGTTCATGGACTCTATTCTTGAACTTAATACCAAAACCATTGCTAAACATACGAATTACTCTAGATTCATTTGGGTTTTGACCTCCAGTATCACTAAGAACTCTGAATTCAAATGCAACAGGCGGTTTATTATTTTTTATAATCTTTTTTATTTCCGAGATGGAATTATTATCTAAAAACTCATCACCATCTAAGAGTAAAATCCATTGATGATTTGCGTATTTGATAGATTCATTCCTTGCAGTAGAAAAATCATCACACCATTCAAAATTATAAACCTCAGCACCAAAGTCTTTGGCTATATTAACTGTATTATCTGTAGATCCTGTATCTACAATGATAATTTGATCAACTAGAGATTTTACGCTTTTAACACACCTTGATAGTGATCTTTCTTCATTTTTTACGATCATGCATAGTGAGATACCTGGCTTTAGGTTTTTATATTTCATATTTATTGATATTAATTGACTTTTTCAAAGTTTTGACTTAATGAGAGCAACCTTTCTTTAGTGTCTAAATCGTCAGGAAAAATATTAAAGGTTTCTGTCAAAGAATCAATAGCAGACTCAAAGTTGTCTATCATTAAAAAAGCTTCTGATCTAAGTTTATAATTCACAATATTAGTTGGGTCTAAATCAATAGCATTTTGAAAAGAGGCGACTGCTTTTTTTGATTGATTAACACTAATTAATGCTATTCCTTGTTGATTGTAAATACTAGCATCTTGATAACCTAATGAAATAATTTTGTCCAATAATTTTAATGATTGTTGATTTTCATTCATGTCCATTAATAAAAGTGACTTAATATATAATAATTCAATACTTAATGGACTTGTTTTCAATGCTTCATTGACTAATTTTAAAGCTTGATCAAATTTTTTCATTTCAAATAATTTAAATGCATCTTTAATTTGATTTTTTTCCCAATCTAATAAACTATTTTCTATCTCTAACAATTCATTGTAGTTAACATTAGGCCATTTACTCTTAAATATTTTTTGATTTATTTGCATAGTAAGATTATAATCTAAATTATTTGATTTAAACGATTGGCTACCATAATGGTGAATAAGTACTGATTCATCTACCATCAGAGCGTAACCTTCTTTTGCAATCTTTAAAGAAAAATCATCATCTTCAAAGTTTCCTATTTCATAGTCTTCATCAAAACCGCTAATTTTTTTATATAAATCTTTTTTTAATAAAATAGCAAAACCTGCCAATCTTCTTCTAGGTAAAATCTTACCTTTATTTTTTTTATTTAAAACTTTTGCAAATTTAATATATTCATCTTCGTTTTTATACGTTGTTTTAATCTGCTGTCTTCCACTTATAGAATTACTCAGTGTTCCTACCGCTCCCACCTTTTTATGAGAATTTAGAGTTTCAACTAAACTTGACAACCATCCGTCAAAAACAAGAACATCGCTATTAAGAATCATTATATAATCACCATTTGCGTATTTTACAGCTTGATTGTTTCCAGCTGAAAATCCATTATTTACCTTATTGTATAAAACTTTAATATTTTTATATTTTTTAGAGATAAACTTTAAATATTCAACGCTTCCATCCCTAGAGGCATTGTCGACTACAATAATCTCATAAGGAAATTTTGTTGATGAGATAATTGATTCAATGGTTCTTCTAGTAAACTTCAAAGTATTAAATGATAATATTATTATCGATACTAATTCTGCATTTTTTTTTGATTTAATTAGTGGAGGTTCCTTATCGGAAAAAATATTTTGTGTATTATTTACAAATTCTAAAACAGAATTTTTATTTAATTGGTGCTTTTCGTAAAGCCATTTTTTTGCAAGATTTAATGTATCAATTGCATGAGGAATATCTTCTACGCCGTAAGCTACGCCGTATGGATGAGCTTTTCTAACTTGGTTTTTACTTCTACTACCATCAGGAATTATAACACTTATTACTCCACACAAATTAGCCATATCAACCGCAAAGGAGGCATTATCATAACAATAAAAATATTTTTTTTTATTTAAATAGTCTGCTAATTCTTTAGTTGGAGTTAAGTCTTTAATTTCATCTCGAGAATTATGTAAACTATAGTTTATATTGCTTCTACTTCCTTTATGTATAAAAAAACAACTTCCACTTCTGTTCATTCCATAATCTTTAAATAAATCAAAATGCATATCATTCACTTTTAGCATTAATGGTAATTCTGCAGTCTTTTCAGTAAAATGAATTGGGCTGTGTTCATAAACAACATCATTTTTACTAAAGTTTATCTCCTTGCCAGTTATTGCGCCTGGTCTATTTAATAACCATCGAACTACTCTTTTAGAATTAAGTGGATTTTCAGATATTATATCAGGATATACAACTATAGGATTTCTTTGTAAAATTAAATTATTATAAATAGGTGTTAAATATTTAGGGTTTGTCTTAAAAAAACTACTTTCTGTTTTTAATAAAGGATACAAATATGCATCAGAGCCAAATTTATTTAACCAATCACATAATTTATGAAGAACAATGATTCCTCCACTTCTGAAAGTAAATGAGGGTGTGACAATTAAATATGGGATTTTTTCTGTATTTGTATTCATGATCTAGAGAAATCTCTGATTAATTTTACTATTTTATAAACATCTTTAAGTCTTAAATGTGTATGCATTGGTAAACAAATAATCTCACTAGAAATTTTATTTGCAACGGGGAGTAATGTTTTATTAGATGACTTTAAATTGGAATATAAAGGGAAATTTGAGATTAATGGATAAAAGTATTTTCGGGCAAATATTTCGTTTTTAAGTAAATAATTAAACAGCTCATCTCTAGATTTGCCATATTTATTTTTACTAATTAGTATAGGAAAATATGAATAATTATTATCGATATTTTTAGGAAAATTTATTGTTTTAATACCTTGGATATCTCTAATTGATTCCATGTATATATTATAAAAAACTGACCTTTTTTTTATGTAGCTCTTTATATACTTCAACTGCAATAAACCTAAAGCAGCTTGGAATTCATTCATTTTAGCATTTATTCCTAAACCATCAACGACTTCTTCGTTTTTTATAGCAAAGTTTTTAAGAGAGTCTATATCTTCTTTAATTTTTTTATCTTTTGCAATTATTGCGCCACCCTCAAAGGTTGTAAATACTTTTGTACCATGAAAACTTAAAATAGAAATATCTCCATTAGTCAAAATGCTTTTACCGTTCTCTTTAACTCCAAAGGCATGAGCAGAATCATAGATAATTCTTAAATTATATTTATCAGCAATTTTTTTTATCAATTTAAAATCACAGGGCATTCCGTAAACATTTGTTGCTAAAATTGCTTCTGTTTTGTTACTTATCAAGCTTTCAATTTTACTTGCATCAATATTGAGTGTTTTTTCGTCAATATCACAGAATACTGGCTTAAGGCCATTCCATTTTATAACGTGAGTTGTAGCTATAAAGCTATATGGTGTAGTTATGATTTCACCTTTCAATTTTAAAGATTTTAAAGCTAACAATAGTGCAAGTGTACCATTTGACAACAGACACATATTGGATACATCTAAATGTTTAGCAAGCTTATTTTCAAATTCTTTGTGATAATTGCCATCGTTTGTTATATGGCCTGATTTCCATATGTTTTCTAAATAGGGTAAAAATTCAATTAAAGGGGGTAATGAGGGCCTAGCAACATTTACGTTCAGGTTGTTGTATGATGGTGGGCTTATAAGAGTATTATTTGTTAATAAATCATACAAACTATTATCTACAAGTGTTTTATGGTTTTTTTCTAAAAAAATTTTATCTAAAGGTAACATACTATTAAAATATTGTTTTCATTTAATGTGTTACAAAAACTATACCAAAAATATTTTTTATAAAAAATTGAAAAAAATTTCTTTTACAAATTATTAATCAAATATTTTTTTTATGTCAGATAAGCTAGGCATTGAATCTTTAGTTATATTTTTGTCAACTGATCTAATATATGCTGTAGGATAAATCCTTTTTATAAATGAAGATTCAGATGAATTATCAAAACGTGTACTTAAAGAATATCTTATATTTGTTTCCTTTCCACTATTTTTACTTCTGTGTATGGTGAAGTATGATAAAAAAATAATATCTCCAGCATCAAGATCTACAGATATAAAATCCTTATCTTTGTAATGAGAAGGGTCTAAAATGATGTTATTTTTTTTATCTTTAATTGTTGACAATAAACCATTTTTATGACTTTCGGGTATGAATTCAATAGGATAATTATAATTATCAACTTTATTTAAAGGAATCCATAGAATCAAACCATCTAAAGATCCATTAACAGAATTATAATCTTGATGGGCATCAAAACCAAAATATCCACCTGGTATTTTTAATGATTTTGACTGTAGATGAAAAACATGCCCTCCTGGTAAGATAATGTCTTTAAACTTAAATGTTTTTTTTACGTAATCAGTTAATTTTTCAATACCTAGTAAAAAGGAAATTGACTGTAATCTCCAAATATTTGAGAGTGTTTTCTTATAGACGTTTACATCGTTATTAAAAAGATTTTTTAAGTTACTATCTAACTTATCCGATGAATCTAATTTTAAAATTTTTAATTGGTCCCTTACTATATTGTTTATTGATTTTAAAACTTTTTCAATATCATTCATTGGAATTAGTTTTTTTTTGACTAAATAACCATTTTCCTTAAAAAAAGCTAAATCATCAATTTTATCTATATTTTTTTTCTGCATAACCAATTCCAGTTTTCCCAAAAAAATTTCCATTATAAAACATCAATAATTTATCTTTATGGGTTATTACATAAGGGTAAGCCATCATCTCGCTATCCCATCCAGTCTCGGAGATTTCAATACCTACTTCATTATCTTTTCTTTTCCAATTTTTCAAATCTTTTGATATTGAAAGACCGATTTTATATGAATTTAATCTATTTTTTCTATAATTAAATTTTTTTCTATAAGAGTACCACATCAAATAATCATTGTTAACTTTAACAATAGTTGAAGAAGCAATACCTCCTTCATCCTTCTTTAAAGGAATAGCTGTATGGCCTTCTCTAGTCCAATTAATTTTATCTGTAGAATAAGTGTATTTAATATCATATATAGGTTCATATTTTGAATCTTTTTTTAACCATTTATTGCAACTTAGATAAAAACCGTGATATAAGTTTTTTTCTTTAAATAATGTAAATGTTCCAGTAAATGAACTATCATGCATACCAGTGCCAATAATAGGACCATCATAATATCTTTGAAAAGTTTTTCCATTATCTTTTGATATTGAAAGACCAATTGAATTCCGATATGAAACAGTTTTGCCAGTAGTCCATCCTATATAGTATAAGTATTTTATACCATTTTCATTAAGGAGATAAGCTGGCATAACTCCAGAGTCATCAAATGTGCCAATATCACCCTTTGAAAAAATTGGCTCTTTATGTACATAAATTATTTCAGAGGGGTTGTCAATATTGACGTCAAAAAAGGATATTGATGATTCATTGTTTAAATCTCTTGTTGAGTAATAAATTCTTAATACATTTTTATTCAATTTCTCAACAATTGGAACTTGTGCATGAGATTTACTCCAAAGCATTGTAGAATCAGTATTAAAAATATTACCTTTTTTTATCCAAGTCATTAATATGTTTCAAAACTTTTTTTTGCTATTTTTTTTGATGGATTGCCAATGTTTACACTCCATTTGTCTGTATTTTTTACGACATTTGCCCCCATAGCAATAAAAGACCCTTTTGCAATTCTAGTTGCATCCCTTATAGTTGAATTAACTCCAAAATAGGAATAAGATTCAACTTTACAATGACCAGATAAAACTACATGTGAGGTAAAAAAAACATGATCATCTATGGAGCTGTGGTGGCCAATATGATTACCGCTCCATAAAGTAATATTGTTTCCCAACCTAACAAATGGTTGAATTGTGTTATCTTCTAAAATAAAACAATTTTCTCCGAAATTTGTTCCAGGCCAATATGTTGCTTTTGTGCTAATATATGATGCTATTTTGTAACCTAGATTTTTTGCTTTTAGATATTTTTGTTCTCTATTTTTATTCATATTTCTTGCAGTTAATGCAACAAAAAAATGGAATTTTGAAGGGGGGTATTCTTTAGTTACTGTAGAAAATGGAATTAACGGAAGAGAATCAAATGTATCTTTACTGACATATTTATCATCCGCAGTGAATGCTTCAACTACATAATCTGAATCATTTTTAAAATAATAATGTGCTAGCTCAGCTGTATCATGATTTCCAAATATTATTAATTTTTTTTTCATATTTCAATCCAGTAAGTGCTCAATTAGAATAAATTACATATTCTTTAATTAACTTAGTTAAATTATCTAAATCGTTATTCATCATTACATCTATAATAGATAAATTATCTAAAAATTTTTCACCGTTTTGATTATATACAAAATCTTTGGGCTTAATAAAGTTTAATTTCAATTTATTAGTTTCAAATTTTTCTTTATCATACAAATCAACACCGCCGGATAAATTAATATAATTCTTTGCATTCATTTTTTTGCAAATATTAATTATTCTATCTTCGCCATTTAAATTTTTTGAATTTGAGATTGTAGAAGAAAAAATTATTGGTGTATTAATTTTCAAAATGGGAGTTATTCTATCTATGCTAATTTTCACTAATCTAGATAATTTTATTTCATTGTTAAATAGTATATCTTTAATTAATGGGTATATAATTGAAAATGATTTTGTTTTTGAATAATTGATAGATAGTGTTTTTAAAAATTTCTTTGAATTTTTTTTTTTATCGAATAATTCTAAATCTTTAATTAATGTATTTTGACTTTTGTTTTTTAATGAAAAAGTAAACATGTATTTTTTTTTGTTTACAATGATAAAATTTCTGTTTATCCATCCTCTATTTATAAATGTTACATCATCGAGCAAAATAAAAATATCAACACATTTGATTAGCTGAAAATATCCGATATATGGGAATAAATATGGTTGCATAATGCCAATCTTCATTTGATAAATTAAAAAATTCTTAACTTAATAACAAAAAAAGCTGAAATATAAATACATGGAGCCAATTCTTTTTTAGATTGTTCAAACTAATACTAATCAAATAAACTTGCATTAGATTGATTATTCTAAATAATAGGTTAAATAATCCTTAAAAAATTTTAATTATATCTTAAAAATTATATGATGAAAAAAATGCAAATAAATTTGAGAAAGCATCTACAGAATGATTTATGGGATTACTATATCCACCACCCATGAAAATAATAATTGGGTTTTTTCTCTTTCTCGCAAAATTAAAAATTAATTCATTTCTCAAATCTAAACCTTTTAATGATAGATTTAATTTTCCATACCTATCGCTTCCAAGACTATCTACACCCGCTTGAAAAAAAATGATATTGCTATCAACACTATCTAGATGATGCAAGCCAAGTTTAAGACTATCTAAATATTCCTCATCAGTTAATCTCTCTTTTAAAGGTAGGTCCAGATCGCTATTAACTTTTTTAAAAGGAAAATTTTTCTCACAATGCATTGAAAATGTAAATATATCCTTTCTATTGCTTAATATTGAAGCAGTTCCATCTCCTTGGTGAACATCTAGATCTATAACAACTATTTTTTTATATTTATAGCAATCAATTGCTTTCAAAGCGCAGATTGCAATATCATTAAAAATGCAAAATCCCGAACCACGATCATAAAAAGCATGATGTGTTCCCCCTGCCATATTGCCCGCAATTTTAGCTCCATAGTAAATATCTTTTAATGCCATTAAACTTCCACCAGTTATTAAAAGTGTTCTATCGACAATACTATCAGACCATGGTTTTAAACCTATTTGCCTGATCTCATTATCGCTTAAATTTCCATTTAGAAAATTTTTAACATATTGTTTTGAATGAGCTCTGTAAATGTCATCTAAATCAGCTTTTTCAGATTTTAGAATATTAATTTGACTATTTTGATTTGATTCAAGGGATTGTTTTACTAACCTATAGCGATCACGTGGAAATGATGATTTTTCATCAATTCCATCAGTATATAGTTTGTGATAATAAATGTTCATATGTCTTTTAAATTAAAATACCAGCTATGGAAGCAGTTATAAAGGATGCTAATGCTCCACCAATCATTGCTTTAAAAACAAGCTCTGAAATATCTTTTTTTCGTTCAGGAGCTATTCCACCAATACCCCCCAACTGAATACCAA
>MDTC01025949.1_pt1 | contig 10254 bp, 5 predicted proteins | sample 811181 | NCBI WGS metagenome assembly MDTC01 (sample SAMN05326644, study PRJNA326480) | marine metagenome | isolation source: seawater | place: Pacific Ocean: North | collected 2011
AGGTCTGTCAATGCAAATTCGCGCACGGTTTGTGCCACGTTTTCATCACGCAAGAGTTGACCGACTGTGGTGTAGACGGTGACGCGCTGGATTGCTTCGGTGGCCGAGAGGGTCAAATTCCCATCGGCGGAAGGGTTGGGGAACACTGCGGTCTCAACCGCAGGCAACTCTTCGAGAGCGTTCGGGCTGCAGGCGCAGCTGTGGATGCCGAGTCCGTCCCACGTGTTGATTAAAAGGGTGTCCCACTCGAGGAACGTGTTGAAGCTGACCGGAGGGATGGTCACGCCCTGCATCACATCGAACTTGCGGCGGAGCGTGTGGTTCGAGGTCAACCAGGGGGCGCCGTCGCCAATGTCGATGTAGCCATTTGCTTCGTCATTTGTCCACGCCACCCCTGGGTCTTCACCGGGCTTCCCGAAAATGTCAACCACGGTGGTTTCGTTCTTGACCAACACCAAAGCATCGTCACCATTCATGTAGGTCGGAGCCGGGTAAGGATTGTCCAATTGGTCAGCATATGCCTGCATCGCAGGATCGCACGCGGGCGAAGTGGCGCCGCCACCCAAGTCGACGTCTTCGGTTTGGCCGTTGACGAGCACCCAAGTGCCAAAGGGTTCAATAGTGCCGATGAGATCGGTCCAATCCGTTGCGGTTCCCTCCCCATTGCTCCAGCGCTGGAGCTCGTAAGCCGAGAGGTCAATGGCTTCGCCGGTAGGGTTGTAAAATTCAATGCCCTTGTTGTTGCCTGTGCCTTCGCAGTATTCAGAGATGAAGATCTCGGTGCATTGTACTTGGGCCAATGCCGGCAAGGTGAATGCCAATGCCAATTGGAGGAAAGTGAATCGCATGTGATTTGGTGTTTGTGAAAATCGTCGCAATTTAACCGGGAAATAGCCAAAATCGATGAGAACGTTTGAATTTGAGGAAGTGCGAGACCGAAGTCTGTCGAAACCCAAAGTCACAGAGGAATTTCCCTTCGATGCAAATACGTGTGTATGGAAGGTGGCAAACAAGATATTCGCCTTAGCCGATATCGATGCCTTTGACGGTGTGACTCTCAAATGCGATCCGGAATACGCCGTAGAATTGAGGGAGCAGCACACGGGCATCATCGGCGGATACCACGCCAACAAAAAACACTGGAACACCGTCCGGTCGGAAGCGGATGTTCCGCGCTCACTGGTCCTTGCCTTGATAGACCACAGCTACGAGCGAGTTGTCGCAGGTTTTTCACAAAAACAACGCAAGGCGCTCGGATTGCAAGGGCATTGATTATTCTTGTTCCATGGAGATTGCAGCACTGGATTGGGCCATCATTGGCGCATACTTTTTGTTGGCCCTCGGCGTTGGCATCTGGGCATCGCGGGTCGTAGGGAATTCGGTAACCGGGTTTTTCCTTGCCGGCCGCAACATGCCGTGGTGGCTGTTGGGCATAAGTATGGTAGCCACGACGTTTTCCACCGATACCCCCAACTTGGTCACGGGCCTCGTACGCGAGCAAGGAGTCAGTGGGAACTGGGGGTGGTGGGCCTTCTTGCTGACAGGCATGCTCACCGTCTTTGTTTACGCGCGGCTTTGGCGGCGATCGGGTGTGATGACGGACATCGAGTTTTATGAGTTGCGTTATGGCGGTAAGCCCGCAGCGGCATTGCGCGGATTTCGGGCGCTGTATTTGGGGCTGGTTTTTAACGTGCTCGTCATGGGCACCGTTTCGCTCGCTGCTATCAAGTTGGGCGGCATCTTGCTGGGGTGGCCTGGTTGGTTGACTTTGCTCGTTACGGGTGCCATCACATTGTTGTACAGTACGTTGGGCGGTTTGAGAGCGGTCATTTTGACCGACTTTGTGCAATTCATCTTGGCGATGATTGGCTCGGTCTGGGCTTGCTGGTACATTTTAAATTTGGATGCGGTTGGTGGATTGGATGCGCTGTTGGCCCACGCGGACGTGGCGTCCAAAACGAGCATATTCCCTGCCATGGACGATCCGGCCCAGTGGGTACCAATTCTAGTGGTTCCCCTCGCGGTGCAGTGGTGGGCCAGCTACTACCCAGGCGCCGAACCAGGCGGCGGCGGATACATCGCGCAGCGCATGTTCAGCGCCAAAGACGAAAGCCATGCGGTGGGGGCGACTTTGCTGTTCAATGTGGCACATTACGCGCTGCGTCCGTGGCCTTGGATTTTGATTGCGTTGGCGTCGATTGTGGTATTTCCCACGCTGGCGGATTTACAGGCGGCGTTCCCGAACATCCCGGCGGACAAAATTGGCCACGACTTGGCCTATCCGGCCATGTTGTCATTGTTGCCAGAAGGGCTCTTAGGCTTGGTCGCAGCATCTTTGTTGGCCGCCTTCATGAGCACCATGTCTACCCAGCTCAACCTCGGCGCGAGCTACCTCGTCAACGATTTTTGGGTGCGTTTTATCCGACCGGATGCGACCGATTCGGAGCAAGTGCGGGCAGGCCGATTGGCGACCGTCGTCTCGTTGATGCTCGGCAGCGGACTCGGTTTGCTATTAACCGATGCCGGTCAAGCCTTCAACCTGTTGTTGCTCATCGGGGCCGGAACAGGCGGCCTGTTCATCTTGCGGTGGTTTTGGTGGCGCATCAACGCTTGGACCGAGTTGGTGGCAATGGCCGGATCGCTCCTCATTGCAGGCTATTTCACCTTTGTTCACGACAATACCGGCCTATTAGAATTGGCGGCGTACGAGAAGCTTGTCTGGGGTTCGTTACTCACCACATTGGTCTGGGTGGTGGCGACTTATGTGACACCCCCAGAATCGGAAGAGACCCTGCGCGCTTTCGTGGAAAAAGTAAATCCAGGCGGTCCCGGATGGACGCGTTGGACAACTGCGGAAGCGGCTGTTCCTTGGCCGGTGCCTCGGGGTATCTTGTCCATGGTATTGGGGTGTACGGGGGTCTATGCAGCGCTCATTGCAACGGGTTCTTGGTTGTACGGCGATGCCACGACGGCCATGATTTTGGCGGCGGTGACAGTGGGCAGTGCGTGGGCAGTATTCGTTTTGAACCGAACGCCGGCAAACGCATGATTGTCAACGCGTCAGCACCGGGCAGAATTTGCCTGTTTGGCGAACATCAGGACTATTTTGGGTTGCCCGTGGCTGCGGCCGCCATTGACCTGCGCGGCCAATTGCGCAGCACGTCGCGGTCGGATCAGACCGTTGAATTGCACCTTTTGGATTTGGATGAGGTCCACACGTGGAACCTTAATGAACTGCCCCGGCCCGACCCGCGGGAGTACTGGTTGGCGGCGCTGCACGTGGCTCAGGAGGAGGGTTGGCTTCCGAAAAGCGGATGGCGTGCGGAAGTGACAAGTGCCATTCCGCAACAAGCCGGTGCTAGCAGTTCGAGTGCGCTCACAGCTGCATGGTGCGCATTGATTGCTACTCGGGCAGGAAAGACTTTCGATAACGAATGGGTGGCGCATGCAACTTGGCGTGTAGAAGTTGCCTTTTTTGATGAGCCCGGAGGCATGATGGACCAAGTGATGTGTGCCATGGGCGGTGTTCGAACGATTGATTTCCATCCCGAGTTTCATACCCGCCTGCTTCCTCGTCCTCCCGGGGACTGGTTGCTCATCGATTCCGAGCAGCCGAAGGACACGCTGGGAATTTTGGCTCGCGCCAAGCACCACCGGCTCGACCTCCTCGATGCTTGGGGTGCTTCCCTGCACGAAGGGTTTTTTCCCGACCGACCGTCGGGATGGGGCCCGCACGATCACCGACTCATGGACGCGACCGCAGGCATTCAATCCGTTTCTGACTTCGGCCGGTCCCTGCTTGAACAGCAAGGCGTTTCGTGTAAAGCCATTGGCCACCAGTTAACTGAGCACCATCGGTGGCTGTCCGAGGGCATCCAAGTTTCGACGAATCGCATCGATGCTTTGCTCAGGAGGGCGCTTGATCTTGGGGCATGCGGAGGAAAAATTAACGGGTCTGGAGGAGGTGGAACGGCTTTTGCGGTCTTCCCAGAAGGTAGACAACAAGCAGCACTAAAGGAATTAAGAGCAGCAGGCGCACGGGTGATCCCCATTGCGCTGGGTGCCGAAGGCGTTTGCGTAGAGGTCATTTGAGTCAGATGTATGAACTTCGAAGCATGACGTGCAATCGGATTATTGTGTTGGCAGCCGGACGGGCCAAACGTATGCGTACCAGTGCCGCATCGGCTGAGTCCACGCGCTTTGTCCAAGATGCATTGGAGCGGCCCAAGCCGATGATCCGGGTGGGACCCAATAATGAACCCATGCTGCAGCTCATCCTTGAGCAAGCCCTTCGAGCAGGGTTCACAGAAGCAACCGTGGTCATTGCACCCAACGACACCATCACGTCTTCATTCCTGCAGGAGTGGGGCTGTCAAGGCCGGGGGATGCGCATCAGAACGGCGGTGCAGTCTGAGCCCAAGGGCACAGGCCATGCGGTCCAATGCGCGCTTGAGAGCGACCCGGTGCCGCCCGGAGCCATGTGGGTATTGGCGAACGGAGACAACTTGCCCACACGACTGGCATTAGCGCGTTTGCGGATAGAGGGCTCAGGTCCGGCGGTGTTGGCCTACGATCGGGATGCGTTGGGCTTAGACCCGAACAAAACAATGGCTTTTGCAGTGCTGGAAGGTGATGGTTCCACGGTGCACCGCATCACTGAGAAGCCGGATGCGGCGATTGTAGATCGCTTGGCCGAGAGCGGTTCGGTTCGCGTTTCGATGAACTACTTCCGCCTTGAAGTCGACCGGCTAAAGGCACACTTGGCGGCCTTGGAGCCGCATCCAGAACGCGGCGAACTCGAACTGCCCACCGCATTGCAAGCGATGATGGATGCCGGTGTAGGACTGACACAGATCAACGTGGCAGAAGAAGTGTTGGATTTGACGCGCATTCAAGACGTGGCATGGGTCCAAGCTGGATTGCACCTGCTTGAACCGTACCAGTTGGAGGTGTGTGCGAGTTCTCCGATGGATGTACGAACGGCCGCAGCGGCCGGTGCTCAGCGTGTTGAATTGTGCGCGCATTGGGAGTGCGGCGGATTGACCCCCACGGAAGCAGACATTCGCATGGCGAGCGCGGTAGGTTTACCGGTGCACGCGCTCATTCGAAGCCGCGCCGGACACTTTGTTTACAGCGCAGAGGAGAAAGAATTGATGACGGCCCAAATCAAGGCTTCATTGGCTGCCGGCGCCATCCGGGTTGTGGTAGGCGCCTTGCAGGCCGATGGAACGTGGGACACGCCATTGTTGGGCCGCTGGGTGGAAGCATTTGGTGCCCACCGCATCGTAATCCACCGGGCATTTGATGCCTGTACGGATTGGGAGGGCGCAGCGACGTCGCTGAAAGCACTCGGTGTGCGCCGACTCTTAACCAGCGGCGGCGAACCCCTTGCTTGGGACGGGCGCGATCGCATTCGTCATTTGGCAGCGGAAGGTTTTGACGTGACGGTCGCGAGTGGCGTTGTGCCTGAGCAGCTGGCGGATTGGATGGACATTGGCATCACTCAATTTCATGCCTCTTGCAGAGAAGTGGACGATCGTGCGACGGCGTTGTTTGACGGAAAGGCCAGTAAGGTCAGTCCGGCTTCGGTAAGGCGATGGTTAAATCTGTGATTGGCAGGCGGTATGCTATTTTGCACCATGGAAAAACCCTTGCTGATATTTGCTCTTGCTCTTCTTTTAGGGGCATGCGCTCCACTTGCAGAGGCACCCCCATTGGAACTCATCCCACATCCGATAAGCTGGAATCCGGGCCAGAGCACTTGTTCCCTCTCCGGCACATGGTACTTGGAAGTGGCGGAAGAATGGAAGGATGAGCAGGGTTTTTGGTTGGATTGGCTGGTGGCCGATTCCGATGGGAACGAAGGGAAGGCCGTGGCGGTGATCATGGAGCGAGCACCCGGCATGGAACCCGAGGCGTATGCGCTTGCCATTCGTCCGGAGGGGATCCGCATCGAAGCCGGCTCGGAACACGGGGCGTTTCATGCTTTGACGACGTTGCGTTCCCTCGCCCTGACAAGTGGAGGTGTCTTGCCGTGCGGCGACCTGGTGGATGCGCCACGGTTCGCGCACCGGGGGTTGCTGCTGGATTGTTGCCGGCATTTTATGGAACCGGATTTTGTCAAGCGTATGATTGATTTGCTGGCGTTGCACAAAATGAGCGTTTTGCATTGGCATCTCACGGAAGACCAGGGATGGCGTGTTGAAATTGACGCCTATCCCGATTTGACCCAAAAGGGCGCATGGCGCACCGAAGCGGATGGCAGCCAACACGGCGGTTTTTACACCAAGGAGGAAATCCGTGACATCGTCGCCTACGCAGCCCAGCGCCATATTAAAGTTATCCCCGAAATCGAGCTCCCAGGCCACAGTCGAGCGGCATTGGCTGCTTACCCTTGGCTCGGTTGCACAGGTGAGGCCATGGAGGTGCCGCACGACTGGGGGGTTTTTAAGGACATTTACTGCGCAGGGCAGGATACGACCCTGGCGTTCTTGAAAACCGTGCTTGATGAGGTGATGGAGCTTTTTCCCTCCGAATACATCCACATCGGAGGAGATGAGGCACCCAAGGTGCGCTGGGAGCAATGCCCAAGATGCCAGAAGCGCATTGCGGATGAAGGCCTGCACGACACGCACGAATTACAGTCGTGGTTTATTGGTGAAATCGGCCGTTACCTCGAAGCGCATGGCCGAAAGATGATCGGTTGGGATGAAATCTTGGAAGGTGGGTTGCCCGCCGATGCTACGGTGCAGTCGTGGCGCGGTATGGACGGCGGCCGCGATGCGGTGGCCATGGGCCACGACGCCATCATGTCGCCAACGTCGCACTGTTATTTTGACTACCCGGTGGAGTCCACAGACCTGGAGAAAGTCTATGGGTTTGAACCCGAACCGGAGGGCCTTAACGGCAGCGGCCAAATCCTTGGAGGGGAGTGCAACATGTGGAGCGAACGGGCCCCACAGCACCTAGTGGAATCTAAAGTATTTCCGCGCCTCGTGGCCATGGCAGAGGTACTCTGGAGTCCGCCATCAACTAAGAGTTGGCGGGGCTTCCAAGCGCGTATGGAATCTCACTATGGCCGATTGGATGCTTGGGAGGTTGTCTATGGATGGGAGACTGTTCCAATGGCGTTGGAATGGAAAAAGGGTCACACTCCAAACAGCCTTCAGGTCCAAATCGTTCCCGCCATGTCCGGCGTGGATGGAATCGGGGATTTTGTGTTGCGCAGGGGGAGCACAGGAGCAGCGGCCCTGGGTATGGAGGAATTTCATTCCGTTGAAGGAGAAGGGGAGTTGCGGGTCACATTGTCCCGAAAAGGCGCATCGATGGGAGATCTCTTGGTTTTTCCATTGGCTGGTCATGTCGGCGCATTTCGAGCGGTTGAATTGGACCATGAGATCAATGCCTACTACCCCGGGCGAGGGTCACAGGGCCTAGCGGACGGGCGGCTGGGTTCGGATGATTTTCGCGATGGTTCTTGGCAGGCCGCCAATGGAGAGCACATGGGTGTCACCGTGGAGTTGGATGCCCCAACCCAAATTGATTCATTGAGTATGCAAGTGTACCGGTACCAGGACGCGTGGATTTTCTTGCCGGATTCGGTGCGGTTCCAGTGGTCCGTAGATGGTGAACATTGGGACGGTGAGTGGCGGGAGCAACCGTTTGGGTCGCCCACCTTTGACCCCAGCGAAGCCCAGGATGTAAATCGCTTGGTTATCCCTGTTGGTGAAACGGCACGTTGGGTGCGATTCGAAGCCCGCAACCCCGGTCCTTGCCCCGATTGGCATGACGGCGCGAGTTCATCTACGTGGCTGTTTCTGGATGAATTGGTGGTGCACAGCCAACCTTAACACGGCTGCCCCCATACGGTCAACATACCGAGCAAATCGCCAGTGTTGACATCCCCGCTGCCGTCTAGATCCAGCACTGGGGAGGCTCCGTTGCCACCCACGTCTACAGCTTCCCCAAAGTGTACGAGCAACAGAAGCAAATCTGGCAAGTTGCGCAGGCCGTCGGAGTTGAAGTCACCTGGGCACAAACAGGGGTAGCCACCGGCTTCAAAACAGTCGGTGCCGAGCAAAGGGAAAGCATACTGCTCTGCCAACAAGAAAGCGTCCATGCCCAGCACCTCTCCCATGGCTCGACCAGGAAAATCATCGATGGGCGGGTGAATGCCACCCCATATGCGCGAAAGCGCGCTTTGATCGGCTGCATCGCGGTAGGTGGCCCATTGCAATTCAAAATCCATAGACGGCCCGTCCTCAAAGACTAGGAATTCGTGGGCTTCCACCGGAAACGCTCCCAGGCCTCCGGGGAAGTAGGCATCGCCCGTCAAGGCGGTCAGCACCTCAGCTGCCGCTCGACTGAATGTCGAGTGTCCGCTCACGTAGCCGGCGAAAGGTGGCGTGACAAAGGTCGGACGCTGATACGGCCACCACTCGCGGGCACGTATCCAATCCACGCCTGCCCACTGCAGAGCCGGAACCCCAATGTAGTCCGGTCCTTTCCAGCACCGGATTTTCATCTCGTACAGGTGCTCGTTGTTGGGACCGCGGAGTTCTATTGGATCTTCTGGACTGATTTGTTCAATGTGTCCCGGGATGATGGGCAAGCCCGCTCCGTGGTAGTTTGGAAGCTCCGGGTCCGTGCATTGCCCGCGGTCGGCCATCCAGCGCAACGCTGATACCGGCCGGACGTAGTCGTGCCAGCCTTTGCAACTCCAAGCGGCAATCGCCGCATCGTGCATGGCGCCGCCCATGGAGAAGTAGGCGATGACGTCCCAGTCTAGTGGAGCGAGTGGCTCGCCCAGGCCGCGCCATTTGCGTTGCAATTCGGGTTGGTCGTTGACGTAGTTCAGGAGGGTAAACCAGTGCCCAGGCGGGGTTTCCGAATCCGGTCCGTCAGCCCAGTATTCTGCCAGCACCCGGGTGAAGTCTCCACGCAAGACCGGCTGTGCACTATAAGGTTCCCCCGTTACAGGATTGAACGGGTGCCCGGGTTCCACACCTAAAGCGACAGGAACGCCATCGACTGCATAATAATCGCGAGCTTCTTCCACACTACTGGGCAGGAATCCATTCCAGCTGAATGCGCCGGGTCCGATGTCCCACACCACGGAATCGGAGGGATCGAGGTGAGAGGCCCAAAGGGCAACAAGGGTATGCCCCCATTTGTAATCGCTTTCCAGTCCGGTTTCTTCGTTCGGATTGATTTGCGCGGGAGGCCCGGGATCGTGGTACACGGTGTAGGTACTTCCGAGCCGTTCAAATTGAGCCGTATCTGCCGCTGTCATTGCAAAAGGCTGGACGTCCCCCCATTCCGGACTCAGGAAGTCCGGTGAGATGTTCGAGCCTTCGTTCCCCGATTGGTCGATGAATTCGGCCAGTTGTAGGGGTTGCCAGCGATTCGGGAAAAACATGTTGGGGTTGCCTGGTTCGTCCATCACCAGGTTCCAATTCATGGGATTGTAGTAGGTATTTTGGTAGTCGATGACTTCAAACGATCCGTCCTGGAGTCCGTATGCGATGTAATTTTCGGCGAGGTAATTGCCCAGTGAAGCCGCTCGCTCCATCCACGTTCCATTCGTGTAGTCGGTCTCGTGCCATGCCGTGTCGTAGCCGAGTGCTTCCATTTGGCTGTCGATGTGTGTGGTGATTCGCTCAGCGCGTGGGGCGTTTACAAAGCGGTGCTGCAGCAGCCGGTACACCCCGTAGCTGATGCTCAATCGGCGTGCCGCTTGCCGATTTTCCGCTTCGATGTCGGGCGAACCATCAAAGGGGCACGTGTAATTTCCTTGCTGGTTTCCCAAGAGCCATGGCTGAGCGCCCACAATGGTATCCGCACCCCATGCCGCCCACGCGTCGTACATCAGGGCTGAGGTGTGCCAAAGGTTACGCGCATGCACTGTGGGCCGGGCCCAGTCGTGCCGAATACTGAGCAGCGTAGCCTCGTTCCAGATCCGGGCGACGCTGTGGGTCGCAAGGGTCGGGAAATCCGGAAGGGGACTGCCTGAACAATCCAATCCAGCCGAGGGGAAGAAGCACGTTCCATCGTCCACTGTCGCAGCCATTTCGTAATTGCACGCATCTGCATTGGTGCAGCCGTTGGTCAACCAAGGTTCAGCACCCGGCTCAAGTACAATGTGGATGCTGTCGGCGGCAAACGGTCCGTGCGTGGAGAAGCCCCCGGAGGGCCAGCGAACCACGATAGAGTCGACGCTGGTCGCAGCGCCCAAACCCACATGCACATCAAATG
>MDTC01140288.1_pt1 | contig 10253 bp, 8 predicted proteins | sample 811181 | NCBI WGS metagenome assembly MDTC01 (sample SAMN05326644, study PRJNA326480) | marine metagenome | isolation source: seawater | place: Pacific Ocean: North | collected 2011
AAAAGAAGAACCAAAAGAAGAACCAAAAGAAGAACCAAAAGAAGAACCAAAAGAAGAACCAAAAGAAGAACCAAAAGAAGAACAAAAAAAAGACGAATCGAAAGAAGAAAATTCTATATCTGAATTAGTTCAAGAATCAACATTATAATTTATTTAACAAATTGGATATCTAATGTTCTTTGATATGTATATAATCCTGCATCTTGGACTGGTAATACAATAGCTTCTTCATTACTTTCGTTTACATGAGAGTGCCACCATCCGGGTGGAGTGGTAAATGCAGAATATGTATACCAATATACTTTAATAGGATTTTTAATATTTCCATTTTCATCTAATTCTTTTCCCATAATTGTATATACTTTATGAGGAACAGCATATACACATAAATCTAAAGCAACAGAATTATGTCTATGTGGTTTTTGTATTGAATTAGGAAATACTACATTAAGTAAACTCCAGAGTATATGCGTTAACGTTTTTGTACCAATAGCATCTGTAGTAGTATTTGATAATAATATTCCATTTCTGTTTTTATTTTTAGCATTTTCATGAGAATTAATATTCATTAATTTTAATTCCATTGCATCTTTCTGGTAAATTAATGGTGGTATAATATCTCTTACTGGTGCAACACCCATGTATTGCATTAATGGATTATCATTAACCCAATAAATACATGTATCTTTACTTACACGAATAAATTGTTTATCTTTATATGGTGCTGATATTAAATCACCATCGTTAAAATGTATATTTCCGTAATTGGTTACAAGATAACCACTACCGTAAATTATATAAAACATCTGACTTGAACATATTAAATCAATATTCATTTTGGCATTTGCTGGAATTTTAAGAAATGATGCTAATAAATTAGGAGATGTAGCAGTGTAAGGTAAATTTAATTCATTTGAATTGTTAAAAAAATTTATAGGTTGATTACACTGTTTAAATGATAAAATTTTGATAGGAACTTCACTCATATTAGGATTAGATGCTTTATCATAATCATGCATTGTTATAAAACATTTTTCAGTATTTAAACAATTATTCATATAAAGTTATTAATTAAAATATTTAAATAATTTTAAATTTAAATATTTTACTCTATATTATCGTAAATTTTTAAAATTCTATAAATACCCAATGGAAAACATAAATGCCAAATAATATGGCCGTATGTTGTTACATAATTACAATTATGTTCGGATATAAACCATGCTATAGCTCCTATAATACTTATAGTAGTATTCATAATAACAGATTTAAATATATTATTTTTAAATGCCAAATCAAATATAAAAATACATGTTGGAAAACAATATAATGAGAATATATAAACAAAATATTGATCGTATTGTGGTATTGTATTGAAAGATATAATAACAGGTAACATTATTGAGTTAGAAATATTTGCAATGTTAATTATATTTTCATCATTATAATAATTTAATAATCCATTCATATAATAGTAATTAGCTAATAACATTGTAATTTCATCCAATTGTTTACCTAACCATGATAGTGAATAATGATAATAAAAACTACATCCACCGTTGATAATTAACATATAACTTACCTTTTTAAAATGATAATTATTTGGTATTCCAATAAGTAAAGGAATTAACGTCATAAAAAGCGAAGATACTGCATTAAAATATTCGGGTCCATCATTATTATTAATTCTAGACTCGCAAAAATTATGTGAAAATGATAAACTATTACACATATATTACTAAATAAAAAAATTGGTGTTTTTTAATGTATTAATTATATGTATATGTATAGTTATGTGTTTATAAAAGAGAGAGATAGATATACACCATTAATAGTATTAGGGTGGATTTTATTAGGTTTATTTGTTATAGCATGTGTATTTTAAATAATTTTATATATGTATTAAATTATATAAAATTATTTCAAAATATCTCCCCAATTAATTTTAGTACCTCCATCATATTTAACTGCATATTTATTATTAACTAACCATTCATTAACATTACAATTATCTTCAATACATATTATAGTAGTTAATAATCTTCCATATTTATCAAATGGACCACAATTAATTGTTACTTTTTTATTTAATATTTTTTCACGTAATATATCTCTTACTTTGTATCCATATTCTTTTTCTTTTAAATTTTTAGTTCTTAATTCAGGAGTATCTATCCCAGATAAACGACATTTCCATGTATAAAATTCATTATGAAAAGGAAATATTATAGTAACAGAATCTCCATCATATACAGATGTGACTTTTCCTTCTACAACATATCCATTTAACGAAAAAATTGGTGCATTTGTTATATTGTCTAAATTCATAATATATTATATTATTTGCATTTATATTATATTATAAATTAATTAACATGACCTTTTCTTAAATATATTTTTTCAAGTTTTTTTAAACTATATATAAAGCAGGCGTCACGCATAGTGCATTTATATTCTAAAGATATATTATATATCTTATTGTATGCTTTAAACATTTTTTCATCTAATTGTTTTGTGACATCATGATGAGACCATGATACATTTTGTTTATTTTGTAGCCATTCAAAATAACTAACAAGTACTCCTCCCGAGTTGGCAAGTATATCTGGTATTATTTCTATATTCTTTTCAGAGAGAATTTTTTCACCATTTTCAGTAATAGGTCCATTAGCTCCTTCAGCAATTAATTCACAATCAATCATATTAGCAATATTTGAATTTATTTCCATTTCTAAAGCTGCTGGAATAATAACACTTGTTTTTATTGAGAAAAAATCTTCTTTGCTAATTTTATTAAATTCATTAATATTATTAATATTTTTTTTTTCTGAAAGCAAATTTTCTAATTTAAATACATCAATACCATTTTCGTCTTGTATATATCCTGTATGGTCTCCTACTGCTATCATTTTCATTCCAAATTTTTCTAAAAATACAGCTGCATATTTTCCAACATTACCAAATCCTTGAACTGTAAATGTTTTATTTTTTAAATCTATATTTTTAATAGTACTCCATTCTTTTACACACATTGCTACACCTCTTCCTGTAGCTTCTTCGCGTCCTTCACTTCCACCACATTCAATAGATTTACCTGTAAATATACTTTGTACGTCTCTTAATAAAGTATTTCCATGAGATATTTTATTATATTCATCTGTCATCCAATCCATAATTTGTGAATTTGTACCAACATCTGGAGCAGGAATATCTTTATTCATTCCAATATAATCATATAAATTTCTAGTAAATTCACGTGATATTATTTGAAGTTCTTTATCTGAATATAATGAAGGGTCAATTGTAAGACCACCTTTACCACCTCCATAAGGTAAATCTTGAATTGAACATTTAATAGTCATCCATGTAGCTAATGCAACAACTTCATCTTCATCAACATTAGGATGAAATCTTAATCCACCTTTAAATGGACCTACCATGTTGTTATGTTGGACTCTATATCCTTTAAATATTTCTACTTTATTATTTAGTATAACTGGAAAATTAAATGATATTGAGTTTTTGGGTTTTAATATAATATTTTCAACATTTTTATTTAATTTACATATTGCGGATGCCCTTTTTATTTGACTCTTAACTAATTTAGATGCTTTATTCATTGTATATTTTATATTATATTATAAAATATACATAAATTTTAACTTTATTACGAATTGTATATAGATAATGTTCTTGCACTAGAATCTGTAGCTTCAATAAATTTTGGCATCCAAAAATATGGAATTATTGATGAACAGTTAGGATACATTGTTTCAAACAAATATCGATAATATTGTTGTTCTTTAGTTGTTGGATTATTGTGTTCGTATTCTTTATTAATATTTGATAGTAAATCATTAGGTAACATTTCAACATATTCTTTAATTATATCACTCCATGATTTTTGTAATCCGCTAACACCATCACTGAAGGCCTCTTTTTTTCTCCATAATACTTCATTAGGTAAAATATTTTCTTTTTCAAAAGCTGTTCTTATTAAATATTTTTCAATTGTATCATTATGTGAATGTGACCTTAATAATGGAGATAATGATAAGTAGTATTGAACGAACGTTCTATCTAAAAATGGCGTTCTTGCTTCTAGTCCATTACTAGAAATAGATTTATCTGATCTTAAAACATCGAAATATCCTATATCTTTTAACAATCTTTTACATTCTTTATCAAATTCAAATATATCATTACAAGCAGAAAAATATAAATATCCACCCATTAATTCATCTGCACCATCTCCGTTCAAAATAACTTTACAATCTGTAGTTTCTTTTATGTATTTAGATATTAGATAATTTCCAACACTTGCACGAACAGTAGTAGTATCATAACTTTCTATAGCATAAATAACATCAGGAATCGCATTTAAAAATTCTTCTTCAGAAACAATTACTTCATGATGTTCTGAATTAATATGTTTTGCTACACTTCTTGCATTAATTAAATCTACAGAATCTTTAAGACCAATGCTATAGGTTTTAATAGGTTTATCTGAAAATTGCTGAGCTATAGCGCATACCAATGAACTATCTAATCCTCCTGATAATAAACAACATATTTCTCTATCACTATTATCAATGCGTTTTTTAACAGCATTTTTAAATAAGTTATTAATATTTTCTAAAATATTATTTTCATTATTAATATCGATTAAATTATTTACGGAATATGAAAATGGCACTTGGGTATACTTTTTTTCAAATTCAATATATGCTATATATGGTTTAATATTTATTTGATAATATGAACCAGGTATTACCTGTTGAAAGTTGTCATTTTCATTTTCAATATAATTTGAAATCATTTTTATTTCAGATGAAAACATGAAAATTTTATTTTTTTTATACATAAATAACGGTCGTACACCATATGGATCTCTAGCTATATATGCTTTATCATTACTTAAATCTAGAAGTGTAAATGCAAAAACACCATCTAATATTTGTAAAGTATATTCTATACCAAATTTTTTATATAAATGAATAATTACTTCACAATCAGAATTAGTTTCTGGTTGTATATTTAATAATTTATAAATTTCTTTATAGTTATAAATTTCTCCATTACATGTTAATATACAATTATTAATTTCTAATGGTTGATTGGATTCATCATCTAATCCATTAATAGAAAGTCTATGAAATCCCAAAATGATGTTTCCTTTGAAACATCGTAAAGATGATATATCAGGTCCACGTTGATTTCCTTTTTTAAAATCCTGTTCATATTTAAATGGACTAGGATCATTGAAAATACTCAATATACCACACATAATATAAATATTACGATATCTTTAATATTTATATTAAATTATATAAATCAATTAAATATCAAATTTAATAATTTCAGGATCATCTACATCATAAACAATATCTAAATCTTTAAAATTATAATTTGATGTATGATAATAATTAAAATTATCAATATTATTAATACTTTGAAATTTATACTTTAAATCATTAATCTGTTTTTCTAATGGCATAATATGTTGTATATATATTTCATTTGTTTCTGTTATTATTTTATCATCCTTTATAGAATTATTTTTATATTTTTGAATTAAAATTTTAATAGATTTTATATGATCTTCTAATTGTGTATTTAATAATTTAATATCATCATGATTATCAGATAATGATGAAAGTGAATTTAATTTCGCTTTTAATCGTAGATATATTTCATTAGTATCATCATATAAAGTACTATATTCCTCAAAGTTATTTAATATAGTATCTTTATCATCAACATTTAAAAGTAATTTAGTTTTACAATTAATTATTTCCTCAATATAACTATCTATTTCGGATTTAATATATTCAATAACCTTTGTTAAGTTGACATGTATTACAGTATTAATTTCTATAAATTTATTACATGGATTTTCTAAATCTCCACATTTTGCTAATAATGTACCTTTTTGTTTGTAAAATAATGTACCAGATGATTTATTACAAAAAATACACGGTTGAGATATTTTTTTTACTTTTTCACGTTTTTCTTTAATAGATAAATTTAAATTATTTACAATTTTTTGTTTTTTATTATTTCTATCATCTTCATATTTTTTTTTATATGTATAATACTTATTAATTGCTTTAATAATATTGTTATCCATTTATATACAATATTATTATTATTTTTAGTAAATTATATCATTTTCATGAGAAAATTCGGGAAGACCTGTAATGTTTCCTACTTTTTTTGAAGCATGATAATTTCTTATCATTGACATTATATATTGTTGTTTTCTAATATCTTTTTTTTTTAATTCTAGAGGGCTTAATCTACCTTTATATCTATAATATAAAAAAGTTCCTAAAATTAATAAAAAAAAAATAAGACATAAAATATTAAATATTAAATTGTAATATTGTTCTTTAAACATATTGCAATTTTTTAATGTTTCGTTCATGAAATATTTAACTCCTGGTTCAACTAATGCAGGATTATACATTATAATATTAAAACAAATTAAAATACAATTTTAATCATAGAAAAATAATAAAATAATAAATAAGATAAAACTGCAATACCAATAGTTATAAGCCAAAATGGTAATATTGTTTTATTTTTATAGCCTAATCCAAATTGTTTTATAGAACCATCTTCATTATATAAAAATCCTGGTTTAATAATAAATGATATGATATAAAAACTTGTTAAAAAAAACAATATTGAAAAAATTAAAACATTATCTTTTGATACAAAATTCATTTTATAATATAATATTATAAAAAATATAATATTATAAACATTTAAATTAGTTATCTTCATTAGTATGATCTTGTAGTTCATTATCTATATCTAATTGATAATATGCTTCATCACCTTCTGGTCGGTTTATATCTCTAAAGTTTTTATCATATACAGTATTACCTTTTTGTTCACCTATACTCCATTCACCTAATTTATTTTTTTTTAATACCATTGAAACTTGTTTTTCTGCCTTTGATTTTTTTTTAAGTTTTTTTGTCATTCTGTCCTTTTCAGCTTCTTTAGCTTTTAAAACACGTTTTTCAAGCAGTGTTATATCAAAATCATAAGTTTTATTTTTAATATTAAAATTAGAGGAATACTTATTTAATATTTCTCTATATAATTTATGTAATTTTACCTCTTTGATATTATCTATTGTATAATTAATAATAGATAAAAAGTAATAATGAAGTATTTTTTCAACTATTTCTTTATCAATATAATAATCAATATTATTTAATAGTAAAATATCAATATTTTTAATTGTATTTTCATATATCTTGTATTTATAGATGCTATGTTTTAATATATTTGTAATTTCGTCATTTCCTTTAAAAGTATTAATTAAATTATAATTTTCATCTATAAGTGTATTAATTAATTTATAGTGATTATTAGATAAATTCCAATGTTTGGGTAATTTTATAGAATGAGAAACATTATTTATTATTATCATTGGTAATGTAAAACAATATATTAAGATATTATTTTTAATATTCTGAATTGAATTATTTGATTTTAATGTAATAAAATTATCAATTAAATAAGTAAATTTATTATTAGTAAATTCTTTATATTTTGTTTTAAGTGTATTAATTTTAGTGTTTAATAGATTAGTTAAATCGACTTTATCTACAATTATATCTTTCATTTCTTTTTTCTCTTTAGATAATTCTATATATTCTACTATTTTTGTATTTAATACATCTGTTTCAATACTTTCATTTTTACTAAACAATGAACTTACATAATCATCATAATTAATATTTTCTATTTTATTTATTTTATTTTTATTATTCAAAATATAAATTTCATTTAATTTTTGAATCATTGCAGCATAAGTTTTTTCTTGATAATCGTCAGATTTATACTTCTCAAAAAATAAATCAATTGTTTTATTTGTATATTTATTAGGTGTATTTAAAATATTTTTTTTAAATACTTCTTTACTTCTAGAAATGTTAATTATATTTGTATATTTTGAAATATATTTTTCATTTTCATTAACTATATTAATGTATCTTAGTATATCTGTTTCTTTTTCAGATAAATAATTAATTATATTTGTTGCTGTATTACTAACACAACATGAATTTTCTAGATAAAATTCATTAGTAGAATGATTTTGCAAATTTAATTCAACATTTTCAATATTATCATTTATTAATTCAATTAATGCATATGAATATAAAATATTTTTAGATTTTAATGCATTAAATATAGTCAATACATCGCTCTTTTGTTTGATAGTAGATTTAATATTAGATAAATTATTTTGCAATAACATTTTAGATACATTAAATTTATTTAATGGTGGTAGATAAGTTAAATTTTTTGTAATAAATATAGATAATAATTTGTATTTTTCCTCTTCCTTCTTTTTTATGTCTATAATTTCATCTTGAATGTTGTCTAAAATAAAAGATTTTATAATAGTTATTAATTGTTCTTTAATTTTAATTTCATCGGATTGTTTTAATTTCTTATTTATTTTTTTTCTTCTTTTAGCTATTAAACATGAAAAGAAATTTATTCCTTCATAATTATTTACATTTTCTAAAGGATATCCTTTAAATGATGCTTTACAATCATTGACTCTAATATATTTTCCTGTTATACGAGGGAAAAACATTTGAATTCCGATAAAAATCATTGCAATTGTTAATAAAACTAATGTATATTCTTCATTTTTTTTAGTTTTATATTTTTCAAAAATTATTATAGTTTTATATATGATAAATTCTTTATGTAAACCTAGATCAATATTTAACTCACTTGTAATATAGTTAACTATTAAAGTTATAAATTCTTTAATATTAGTTTTATATAAATCTTCTTGCATTATTTCTTCGTCTTCTTCATATGTAGTTTCAATTAACGATAATTCCTTAGTTTCAACTAAATCCAATATATATTCATTTTCATCTTTTTCTTGAGTATCTATGGTTTCTACAATAGACCGCGAAACTAGTTTATGTCCTGATTCATCATAACCTTCGTCATTATTATAGTCAATAGGAGCAATAATATGTTCACTATGTTTATCAATTATAAATCCATCTTCTTCTCTACCTTGTTCTCTATAAAGCATATCTATTGTTTCAATATATTTTGAATTATCAAAAGAGTGCTTATTTTGAACTATTGATAATGCTATTTTAAAATAAAATGTAGGTAACAATTTAACATTGGTCGATTTACAATAATACCAATATTTATTTTCTGGATATATAGCACTTCGTGTATATTTATGTATAAATTTTAAAATTTCTAAGTTTCGTTCAAATAAATCATCCATTGATAATATTTCATCTGCTAATTCGGAAAAAGGAGATTTAATATTATCTAAAATTATAGCTTTAGAACCTATTTGAATTGCAAAATTTTGGTACTGAGTTCTTTTTATATTTTTTAAATTTTGTAATTTTATATTATTTTGAATAATAATATTAATATTATTTTCAATGTTATCTATTGATTTTAAATGTTGATGTTTAAACTCTTCCATCATCGTATTCAATAACTTATTTTGAATTATTTCCTTCTTTTCATTTGTAGGAATACAATCCAAAGATTTATTAACAGGAATATCTGTTAATGTTTTTTCATATAATTCATCTTCGTTGCTTAAATTGTTATCATTAAAATTAAGTTTTAATTCTTTTGATTTAATAGGATTTTCAAGACATTTAATATCATCGCATAATTTATTATTAATATTTAATGCAATATTATTTATTTCACTAGCATTTTTATCAAATTCCCATTTATTGTTTACACGTTTATAGTATTCAATATCAGAAATTTCATAATCATCTGTTATTTTATGAAGTATACAATAATCACCTTCCCTGACTTTTTTTTTACCATTTATCATATCTTCTGCTAGTATACTAGATTTTACTTCATCTATTCCATTTACTTCTATTAATTTACCTGTTAAAAACTTTTTAAAATCTTCAGCGTTCATATTATTTTGGTTTTCTTTGTAAACGTTTAATATATCATATACAATATCATCGTATACTTTATCATAAAATATTTCTTTATCATTATCACTATTTAATTGTTCTAATGTATCGTATTTTTTACTTATAATGTATGTTTTACATTTTTTATCAGAAACTTCTTTATTTTCGATAGTTTCATTATTATTTAAATTTATTTCTACATTATTAATTAATTTGTTAGTATTTAATTTTAACATTTCTATAATTAATTTTCCTTCATCATAAGTATTAATATATGATAAATATTCACTA
>MDTC01137369.1_pt1 | contig 10252 bp, 10 predicted proteins | sample 811181 | NCBI WGS metagenome assembly MDTC01 (sample SAMN05326644, study PRJNA326480) | marine metagenome | isolation source: seawater | place: Pacific Ocean: North | collected 2011
AAATTAATTGTAGAATTGAAAAATTATGCGAAGGTTTAAAAATCAATCCAACTAGAGTAACTAGAGATATTACAAAAGAAATGTATAACGGAATTCATACTTGGGAGTTGGATGAATTAGGAGCCCAGATTGCTGCTTCTCTCTGCACTGAACATCCTGATTATAACACATTAGCGTCTAGAATTATTATTAGTAATCATCACAAAAATACATCTCCATCTTTCAGTGAAACAATGAGTATTCTTTATAATAATACGGATATCCATGGAAAACAAGTGCCACTAATTTCACAACAATTATTTGAAATTTCTCAGAAGCATAGTGTAAAACTAAATGACACAATAAAATACGAAAGAGATTACAACTTTGATTATTTTGGTTTCAAAACATTAGAAAGAAGTTATCTAATGCGTTTAAAAAATAGCAATTTAGTAGCAAGCGGAAAACAGAATATCAAGGGGAAAATAGTTGAACGACCACAACATATGTTAATGAGAGTTTCACTTGGTATTCATGGTGAAAATTTGAAAGATGCTATCAATACCTATAACTTAATGAGTAATAAATATTTTATTCATGCTACACCAACTCTCTTTAATGCTGGAACTAATCGACCTCAATTAAGTAGTTGTTTCTTGCTAGCAATGAAAGACGATAGTATTGATGGTATTTATTCTACATTAAGAGATTGTGCATTGATTTCAAAATGGGCTGGTGGTATTGGTCTTCATACACACAATATTAGAGCTAAAAATAGTTCTATTAGAGGAACCAATGGTATTTCAAATGGATTAGTTCCTATGTTGCGTGTATTCAACAATACTGCTAGATATGTAGATCAGTGCTTCTCATTTAAAACACGAGTATTTACAACAGAAGGTTATAAGAGAATTCAGGATATTGTTCCAAATAATTTGGTTTTAACAAGTGATGGTTCTTATCAACGTGTATTAAAGAATGTAGTTCATGAGTGTTGGAGTGGTGATGTTTTCAGCGTAGTATTTTCAAATAATTCTGAATATTCTAAGAATGTTGTAGTTACTCCTGAACATCCACTGTATTCAATTAAAAATTATGATAATTGTAATAATACAAATAATATGATTTTCCGTCTTCAGAGTAAATTAGTTAAACCAGACTATACAGAAGTTAAGGAGTTAAGTAAAGGAGACTATGTTGGATTTCCAATTCTAGACACTTATAATGATATTGAAATCTATACGCCTGAAATATGTAGATTTATTGGTTTGGTATTGAGTCATGGTGGTTCTGAACCATGTGGAAAATTAGGTGTTAATTTCAGTGAAACAGAATTAGATAGTTTTAAATTTATGATATCGGTTTTAGACAAAAACTTTGTAAGATATAAAACAACTTACGATAATGGTACTAAGGTATCATGTATTATTTGGAACCATAGTTCATTCAATGTTGTTTCATCCCCACTTATTTCAAATGGATTTCACAGTAATTTATTGAATCTCCCTCCAACTAAAACTATTGAACTTTTATATGGTATTTTTAAGAAAAATGCCAAACTATTACCTGGACATAATAAGGTACTTATTACTCTAAATGATAAAAAACTCATGCATCAAGTAATTTTTATGATGAACAGTTTAATGATATATGAGTGTGATCATATTAAATCCGGTTGGGAAAATAAGATTGTTTATCCTATTGATATTTACAGTATTAACTTCTTTAAGAATATTTTTGAGACAGACAACTTAAAACCTATCGAAACTATTAATTTTGTATGGCAAAAGGTATTTTATCGCAGAATAATTGATAAAAAATTAAGTAGATGGGTAGGAAATTTATATGACTTCGAGATTGAAAATAATCATAATTACACTACTGAATTGGGATTGGCACATAATGGAGGTGGTAAGCGTAATGGAAGTATTGCTATTTATTTAGAACCATGGCACGCTGATATTTTTGATTTCTTGCTTTTGAAAAAGAATCATGGTAATGAAGAAGACCGTGCTAGAGATTTATTCTATGCTCTTTGGATTTCTGACCTTTTTATGAAACGAGTTCGTGATAATGGTACATGGACGCTATTCTGTCCAGATGAAGCTCCTGGATTATCAGATACATATGGAGCAAAATTCGAAGAATTATATGAAAAATATGAAAGGGAAGGTAGAGGTAAAAAAACTATTGAAGCACAGAAACTTTGGACTGCTATTCTTGAATCACAAATTGAAACAGGAACACCATATATGGTTTATAAGGATGCGTGTAATGAAAAGAGTAATCAAAAGAATCTTGGCACTATTAAGAGTAGTAATCTTTGCACTGAAATTGTAGAATATTCAAATAGCGAACAATTTGCTGTTTGTAATTTAGCATCAATTGGATTACCAAGATTTATAGAAAACAGACAATTTGATTTTGAAAAATTGGAAGAAGTAGTTAAAACAGTTACTAGAAATCTTAACAGAGTAATTGATATCAACTTCTATCCTGTTCCTGAAACAAAACGTTCAAACTCACTTCATAGACCTATTGGAATAGGTGTTCAAGGTCTAGCAGATGTTTTTGCTAAATTAGAAATTTCCTTTTCTTCTGATACGGCTAAAAAATTAAACAATGATATTTTTGAAACTATATATTATGCTTCATTAACTGCTAGTATGGAAATTGCCAAAGAAAGAGAAGAAATAGTGAAAGAATATAAAGAATATTATGAAAACGAAGATTTATACACATCAATGACTGATAATGAAACTGAGTATGAGGCAATGCTGGAAAAAATGAGAAAAGAATATCATATTATTGATGAAGAATTTGATAGAACTGAGTATTTAGGAACTTATAGCTCATTTATTGGTTCTCCTGCTTATAATGGACAATTACAGTTTGATATGTGGAATACTGAAGCTAAATATCCATTAAGACACAATTGGGATGGATTACGAGAATCTATTAAGAAATATGGTATCCGCAATAGTCTTCTTTTGGCACCAATGCCTACTGCTTCAACATCTCAAATTCTTGGAAACAATGAATGTTTTGAACCAATTACTAGTAATATTTATATTAGAAGAACCCTTGCTGGGGAATTTATAGTAATTAACAATCATCTCATTAATGCACTTATTAAACTAAATATTTGGAATAAGCAAATAAAAGATAAAATAATTGAAAATAATGGTTCAATTCAAAATATTGATATTATTCCAGAAAGCATTAAAGAAGTTTTCAAAACTGTATGGGAAACTAGTAATAAAGTATTAATTGACATGTCTGCTGATAGAGGACGATTTATTTGTCAGAGTCAAAGTCTAAACTTATTTGTAGAAAAACCTAATTTCAACAATTTATCTAGTATGCATATGTATTCTTGGAAGTCTGGATTAAAAACTGGATTATATTACTTACGAACTAGACCTGTAGCCGCTGCTCAGAAATTTACCATTGAACCTGGAAAAAAAACAGAAGCAGAACAGAAAGTTCTAGCATGTTCTAGAGATAATCCAGATTGCGAAGCATGCTCTGCTTAATTATTATTCATTATTATTCATTATTATTTTAGGTAACGCCCTTTTTAAAAATTGAATTTATTTTTCTACATTTAAACACTAGAATATAAATCTACAATATAATGACCGAACAAACAAATGATCACACAATCGCAGCGCAGGGGGGTGGGGAAGCACCGGAAAATAATAATGTTAGACCAGAAGCAGTTGGTCGAGATCAGAAATTTTATGAAAGTGCATTAGCAAAGAGTTTTGAAGACTTGAATGTCAAAGATACTCTTCTTAGAGGTATTTATGGAAAAGGTTTTGAACTACCAAGTAGTATTCAGCAGCGCGCTATTCTTCCAGTTATTGATGGACATGATGTCATCGGTCAGGCTCAGTCTGGCACTGGAAAAACAGCAACATTTACAATCGGCGTTCTACAGCGCGTTGATGAAAATCTAGACAAAACACAGGCAATTATTCTTACCCATACACGAGAACTAGCACTTCAGGTTAATGAAGTAGCAACTTCTCTTTCTGATTATATGAAAATCACAATTAATCTTTCAATTGGTGGAATTAGTGTTAAAGAAAACATTGATATGCTAAACGCGAACCCACATGTCGTAATTGGGACACCTGGTCGTGTTCTAGATATGATTAATAAGAAGGTTCTTAGCACCAAGTTTCTTAAAATCATGGTCATTGATGAAGCGGATGAAATGCTTTCAAAAATCTTTATGAATCAGATTTATGAAATCTTCCGTTTCCTCCCAGGAAACATTCAGGTTGCACTCTTTAGTGCTACAATGCCTGCTGAGTTCTTCGACTTGACAACACGATTTATGCGAGACCCAATTAAGATTCTTGTTAAGACTGACCAATTGACCCTAGAGGGTATTAAGCAGTATTACATTAATGTGGAAAGAAATGAATTTAAATTTGATACTATTTGTGACCTATATGGAAAATTTTCAGTATCACAGAGCATTATTTACTGTAATTCAAAGAAAATTGTAGATGATCTTGACCATAAATTGAATGAAAATGGATTTGCTGTAAGCAAGATTCATGGTAAGATGCCACAAGAAGAACGAAATGATATTATGGCAAGGTTTCGAAAGGGAGAAAGTCGTATTCTAGTTTCAACAGACTTGCTTTCTCGTGGAATTGATGTTCAGCAGGTTTCTGTAGTTATTAACTATGATATTCCACAAAATATTGAGAATTACCTTCATCGTATTGGTCGTAGTGGTCGATTTGGTCGTAAAGGTGTAGCACTCAATTTCATGACATACTATGATGTTAAGAACCTACACGAAATTGAAAAATATTACTCTACCCAGATTGATGAAATGCCTAACTTGGAATCTTTGATTTAATCATTGATTTAATCTTTGATTTAATTAATTAAATAATTTTAGTTCTAACCTATTTTTTATTTTTATCTTTGTAATGAATATGCATTATTATTACACCAATTGAAAGAAGCATAGCATAATAAATCATTTTATAAGAATCGACTTTTAATATACTCCCAGCAAAGAAATCGCTTAAACCAAATGCCGCTAAATATAAAAACAACCAACCTAAATCAGGACTCATTTTTAATATAAACTATAATTATATTATTTTTTTTTAGTATTTCTACTTTTATTTTTAAAAGGAGCTAATACTTCTTCCATAAATTTGAATTTAGTAGAATTAGAAATGCTACTTCTTTTAACGCTTTTAACATTCTTTTTATCTTTAATAGTTCCATAATTCATACTTAAATAGTTAATAACTTCATTACGAATTTTAATAATATCATGACTTCCTGCTTTATTATTGTTTTCCATTTTCGGTATAAAATACTCTTATATATTTTTTATTTTCTTTGTTCTAGTAATGTAATAACGACACATAAGGAAACTATCAGCCAAGTCATCTTTTTTATTTTTATTTTCTTTTATATAGAAATCCCACCAATCTTGAAATTCATTTTTTAAAAAAACCTCTGTAGTGAATACTGCTTGTTTTTTATTACGCTGATACCTATCTTTAATTGCTAGAATATCTGGATCTACTGGTCCATATTCATCATTATAGACTTTCAACTTGTTTTTAGCAGACATCATTACTAAATCCTTAACTTTCATAGTATCATTTGCTACTTTTGAAATAAAATAAGTATAAAGCATCATTTGAACACTTTTCATAGTTGGATTTTTACGAGCTGGTTGATTTTCTAGACAAATATATTTAGCAGTTAAAATACTAGGATATTGGTCTAATTTACGAAAGATAACTTTCCCTAATGTATATAGAGGGGTTCTAATAGCAGGACCATGACTTACTGCATCAGTTTCTTCTATTGTTTTATTATTTTCTTTTAAATGAGAGATACAATAGTGAATATCTTCATTAGGACAGTATCTAGTTGCTTTTTTTTTACAATATTTACATTGGACCTTATCAGGTATAATTTCTAAAGCATTTCTATCTTCTTCTGATAATTTTTTAGCATGGATTTTACAGTAGAAATTTTCTCGTGTATCGTTTTGATATGTAGCACTTTTTCCGCATATAGAATTGGGATCATTTTGGTCTTTCATATAATTGCACATTTTTTTACTAGAATGTTCATCTAATAAATTTATTACACCCCAATCAATTATTTTAAATTTTCCATTTTCGTGATCCATTAGACAGAATGCTAAATTTTTAATACCTATATCCCATCCTAAATACATTTATATTTATAGTTATAGTAAATAAATTAAGCGACTTAAATAAAAACATAAATAAAAATAGTTCGTCCATTTAAAGAATAAAGTTTCTTTTATAAATATTACTAATGGAAGAAATCAACTTAGATTTGGAAAGTATCCCTCACAATAACGTAGGCGTTTCTGTTGAACCTGTAAATGTCGCACCAGCAACAGTTAATATTCAAAAAGACACATCAATAGGACTAGAATTATTAATGAATAAAAGTAAAATGGGTAGTGGAAGCGCAAGTGTAAAACCTGTAGAAATGAGAAGCGTTAATTCAACAAGTCCTACAGTTACTACTTTTGGTGAAACAAAATCAATTGGTTTATCACCACCTAGTAGTCCTACACCAATTGGTAATTCTAACACTAACGCAATTGCAGAAGAAATAGATTTAGATAAACTCTTAGGAGATGATTTATCAGCACCATTAGAATCACATAATAATTCAATAAATATGAGTATCAATGAACCACCAACAACATCAGTAAATTTGGATAATAGTTCTAATTCTAATCCTGATATAAATATGTTTTCTATAAATGACAATGATAATTATAACAGAGGAGCTAATGAATCATATTTTGAACCTCAATTACCTAAACCAAAAACAGCAGAAGAAATTCAGCAGGAAAAAGCTGAAATTCTAAGATTACTAGACAGACTTCAAGCTAAAGGTGTTAGGTTAGATAAAAGATACAATATGGAATCTAGTTATGAGGAAATGAAAGCAGAATATGATAGAATTAAGGAAAGAAGAGAAGTAGAGGGTAGTGTAAAATTTCAGAGAAAAATGCTTATTGCTGTAATTACTGCTATTGAATTTTTAAATAATAGATTTGACCCATTAGACCTTAAACTTGATGGTTGGAGTGAAAGTGTCCATGAAAATGTTAATGACTATGATGATATTTTTGAAGAACTTCATGAAAAATATAAGGGAAAGGCACAAATGGCACCTGAACTTAAATTACTTCTTATGTTGGGAGGAAGTGGATTTATGTTTCACCTTACAAACACTATGTTTAAGTCATCACTTCCTGGAATGGGAGATATCTTAAAACAGAATCCTGATCTCATGAACCAATTTACTAAAGCAACAGTAAATGCTATGGGTCAAAGCGAACCAGGATTCTCTAATTTAATGGGTGATGTTCTAGGAACTGGTGGTGGTGGAATGCCACAACAACAGCAGCAGAGACCACAGCAGCAACAGCGACCACAGCAGCAGCAAATGCGAAAAGAAATGAGTGGTCCTCCTAATATTGACCAAATATTAAATGAAATTGGAAACAATAAATCTGCCAGTAAATTAGATATTGATTTACAGAGTGCCTATAGTGATAGTGATGCAGAAGCTTCTAGAAATATTAACTTATCTAATAGAAGTAAGAGGGCATTAGATTTAAACTTATAATAAATTAAGTAAATTTAAGAATATATTTATATTTTATTTATTAATAATACCCTATTAATGGAAAGTGAAAAAGAAATTTATAAAAGAGATGGTTTTATTTTACTACGAGATTTCTTTAACGAGAGTCAAACAAAAGAAATATTAAATATTGCTAAATATCTTTTTGATATTCCTGAAAAACGTGACTCGTACATGAAATATTACGAAACTGTAGATGGTAAAAGAACCCTTTCTCGTATTGAAAAATTCTATGATTTTGAACCTAGAGTTATGTGGTTTATAAATACTTTAATAAAACAAAAGGTGATTGAATTAGAAGGCGAATTTATGACACTTTTTAAGGATAAACTAAATTGGAAGCTTCCTGGAGGAGGAGAATTTAAACCACATCAGGATTTTGAAGCTTATGATGATTTCCCACCCCAATATTATACTACTGTTGCTGTTTTTGCCGATGAATGCACAATTGAAAATGGATGCTTAGAAATGGTTAAAGGAGCTGATAAAGATGGCATTTTGGAAAATACTAATGGATGTATAAACGACAATATAGTAAATAATTTAAAATGGGAACATGTTTTAGTAAAACCTGGTGATATGGTAGTTTTCAATGCTCTTGTACCACATAGAAGTGGAAAAAATGTAAGCAATTCATCACGTCGAGTATTCTATTTTACATTTAATAAGTTATCAGAAGGCATTCATTATTATGACTATTTTGATAAAAAAAGAGAAATGATGCCACCTGATATTGATAGAGATCCTAATAAAACATACAATACTGTTAATAAATATAATTTAGCTAATCCTATTGATTAATCTATTCATTTAATTTCTGCAATTCATATAATTGAATTATCTTTTTAGCTTCCTGATATTCTTTTTTGTTTATCTTTTTCTTTCCTCGTTTTTTAATTATACAATATTTACTATTCTCATTGAAAAGTCCTGAAACTAATACAATAAACACTGCTGTTAATACTAGAGATATAAGAAGGTCTTTTGTTGCCATAAATACTACAGTAAATAAAACAAATCTTCTAATAATTACATTAGTAAAAAGTGCTTCTTGTGAATCGCTAAGTTCTTGTGCCAAATATTTAGAACCTAAATTAACAACTAACATGGTAATTCCTGCTACAAACTTTGAATTATTTAGTGATAAAATATAATCCATTATAATTTATTAATAGAAAAATATTTTAGTGTTTTTTACCACAGGAGAAATACTCTAATAAGGATTCTTTTTCATATTTAATATTTGTCATTTCAAAGAATATTAAAAGGGCGAGTAATCCTAACAATAAATCCTCATACATTAGAACCGCTATCATTAAAACTAAAACTATTTTATTTAATATACCATGTGTCATCATTTTCATACGCATTTTATTTTTTTTTGAACTCTTTTTTAATAAAGAAAATGTTAAAATAAGTAGTGTAATAACTAAGTAATACAAAACGTTAGTATTCATATACATAATTAATAGAAAATTATATTTGATAATATAAATGGAGTTGAAAATATTTAAAAAGAAACATGTATCATTCCAAGAAATGTTAGTATTTTTAATTAAATTTATTTTTTATTTTGATACTTCTGAATTATATACAAAAACCAATAAAAAAAATTATCAAAGAAATGGAAAAGAAACAATATCATTATTTGATTATTGTTTTTATAGTAATACCGATTTAAATAAAATAATAAATATAATTAATTACCAATCAGGTGGTAGTGATATTAGTACCAGTACTAATTTATCAGAATCAGAACCAGAACCAGAACCAGAACCAGAACCAGAATCAGAACCAGAAAATACTAGTAGTAAAAAAAATAAAACAGAAACTGAAGAAAAAGTAGATAAAGGAGCATTGGCTTTTATTAATGAATTAAAAGCTGGTATAGTAAAGGGTATTAATTTAATTAAAACAAAATTGTTGGCAATTTTAACACTTATTTTGTATGCTAGCATTTTTCCTGCTATACCATTTTTCTTAGTAATGACATCTATGTATGCAACATTAAAATATATAATGTTCAAATTTAGAAATTTCTAATAATATAATAAATGAATTATACAATAGACAAACAATCACTATTATATAAAACGTTAGAACTAAATGAAGGATTTATGTCAGGAGGTGGTTCTGAGGAGAATAATAATAATATTAGTAATTTAGAAAAAAGAAAAGTGGATAGAGAAAATTTCTTCAAAGGATTGACAATGCTCTTAGGAGGAATTATTTATATTCTTTATTTACCATTATTGCCATGGATTAAACTAACTCAAGCTATATGGTCTAGATTTTCAGAATTATGGAATGGTACTTTGAAACCACTTTAAACATTAATTAATTCCTTTAATTCTATTTTTATTTCTAATTTAATATTAATATGAGTTTATTAGGAAGTGATTTATGTGAAGTTTATGGTAATTCTTTTGTTGATAATTTTAACGTTACCTCAAAACCATCAAAAAATAACAAGAAAAAATCTAAAAAATATAGACACAATGAAGAAAAAGTTAAAAAAGATGCATTATTAACAAATTATGATAAAGAACTATTTGAGGGATTTGCTAACTTTAATAGCAAA
>MDTC01051701.1_pt1 | contig 10250 bp, 12 predicted proteins | sample 811181 | NCBI WGS metagenome assembly MDTC01 (sample SAMN05326644, study PRJNA326480) | marine metagenome | isolation source: seawater | place: Pacific Ocean: North | collected 2011
AGGATAGTAAAATAGATTATATAGAAGCATTTACTTTAGAAGATGCTGCTAATAAAGCAGTGAAAGCTCTAAAAGAGTTAGGATAAAAATTACATGGCAATCTTAATAACCAAAGAATCTAAAATAATTGTTCAAGGCTTTACTGGAAAAATCGGTTCATTTCATGCAGAAGAAATGATGGAATATGGCACTAATGTAGTTGGTGGAGTAACTCCTGGAAAAGGTGGCCAAAAACATTTAGATAGACCTGTATTTAATACTGTTAAAGAAGCCGTAGAGGAGACTGGTGCTGATGCAAGTATTCTTTTTGTACCACCTGCCTTTGCTGCAGATTCAGCTATGGAAGCAGCCGATGCCGGTATTAAAACATTAGTGGCAATTACTGATGGTATTCCTGCACACGACATGATTAAAGTTAAAAGATATATGAGAAGGTATAAAGCTGAAGAAAGAATGACTATGGTTGGGCCAAACTGTGCTGGTGTGATAAGCCCAGGCAAATGTATGCTAGGAATTATGCCTGGACATATATATAAAGAAGGCTGTGTTGGCGTAATAGGTCGTTCAGGTACACTAGGATACGAAGCTGCACAACAAATGAAAGATTTAGATATTGGAATTTCTACAAGCGTTGGAATAGGTGGTGATCCTATAAATGGAAGCGCATTTAAAGACCATCTTGCCAATTTTGAGAAGGATAATGAGACTAGAGTTATACTGATGATTGGTGAAATAGGTGGACCTCAAGAAGCTGAAGCTGCTGAGTATGCTCAATCTAATTGCTCGAAACCAATAATTGCTTATATAGCTGGACTAACAGCCCCCAAAGGTAAAAGAATGGGCCATGCTGGAGCTATAGTAAGCGCAGGTGGAGAATCAGCTGCTGAGAAAGTTGAAATTCTCAAAGAAGCTGGCATAACTATAGCAAAGAACCCATCTGTAATCGGTGAAACTGTTGCGTCTGTCTTAAAAAACCTTGGCTGATAATCTTACTCCTCTAATCGATATAGGCGCAAACCTATTAGATACTAAACTTTATAAACATTTCGACTCTATAATTCAAAAAAGTAAAGCTAATAATCTTAAAAAAATAATTATTACCTCATCTCATATAGACGACACGCATGCTGCTAGAAAGTTAATCGAAAAAGAACCTGAATTTTTATTTACAACCGTAGGATTTCATCCACATAATGCAAAAGACTATAATGATAGTTATTACGATGAAATGTTAAAACTATGTAGTAAAAGTTATGTTAAGGCAATTGGTGAATGTGGATTAGATTATAAAAGAAACTTTTCTAATAAAATAGACCAGATATACTGTTTTAAAAGACACTTAGATCTCGCTTGTGAGATAAATATGCCAATGTTCTTACATGAGAGAGATGCTCACAAAGATTTTCTTAATTTACTCAGAGAATATAGTAGCAAAATAGAAGATGCAGTAGTGCATTGTTTTACAGGAGATAAAGTATCACTAAAAAACTACCTTGATCTTGGTTGTTACATCGGAATTACAGGATGGATAACAGATCCAAAAAGAGGTTATCATTTACATGACCTTCTTAAATACATACCATCAGATAAACTCATGATAGAAACAGACTCACCATATTTAGTGCCTTTTTATGATAAAATTGAAAATAAAAAATATAATGAGCCAAGTAACTTGGTTTACATAATTGATGCTTTATCAAATATTTTAAAAAAAGATAAATCTCTTTTGTCTAAAGAACTGTATAATAATACATGTAAATTTTTCAATCTTGATAATGAATAAACTTGAATTACCTAATGGTCATAAAAATCTCCTGTTACATAGCTGTTGTGCACCATGTTCCGGAGATATAATGTTAAGGCTCAAAGAAGCCGGCATAGATTATACAATATTTTTTTATAATCCTAATATTCATCCAAAGAAAGAGTATCTTTTGAGAAAAAATGAAAATCTAGAATTTGCTAGAAAATATAATATTCCATTTATTGATGCAGATTATGATATGCGAAATTGGTTTGGTCTAGTAAAAGGACAAGAATGGGAGCCCGAAAGAGGAAAAAGATGTTCATCTTGTTTCGACATGAGATTTTATAAAACTGCACAATATGCATCTGATAATAATTTCTCATTGATATCTAGTACTCTTGGCATTTCAAGATGGAAAGATATGAATCAAATTAATGAGTCTGGATTAAAAGCTGCTTCACACTTCACAGATATTGCTTATTGGACATTTAACTGGAGAAAAAATAGAGGCTCTGAAGATATGATCAAGTTGTCTAAGAAGGAGAAATTCTACATGCAAGAGTACTGCGGTTGTATATATTCACTAAGAGACACTAATATTTGGCGACATAAGAAAAATCAGCCCGAAATTGAAATAGGGATTAAATATTACTCTTTCTCAGACAAAGATTCCAGCAAGAGATAACAAGACAATAATACCAAGCCAAGCAATTAATGTCCTAGCTAAGATATTTTGTATCTGCAAAATTTGGTCTGACTCATTAGCATTTTCATTATAGACACTTTCACCAGTTTGATTTAAAAATTCTATATTACTTAGATATTGGTTATTAGATAATTTAAGATTATTTATTTTATTTATTACATGGTCATAATTACTTACTACTGAAAAAGAATAAGAAGTGAGTCTTACTGGAACATAGTCTAAGTAATAAAGATATTTTTTTAATTCTTGTTTAATCTTAGCTGTTATTTTAAATTTGTCAGAATATATCATGAAGTCTAATACCTTATATGCTATTGCAGCAGGGGCGCCCAATAGAATAAATAAGAATAATATACTAAATGTGTTCCTAGTAGAATTAAAAAAGATGTTCTTTATAACAAGACTATTTAAATTAGATTTTATCCGTGTTTGTTTTAGATTTGGGCAGATATTAAATAATAAATTCCTATCAATATTATCTTTTTTAAATTCTAGTTTTATTTTAAGCTCTTCTATATCTTTGTTATATTGATTTGTTCTAAGAGTATATAAAAGAATAATCAACGAGATTATAAAATAAAGCAATGATGAAATGTATGATGAAACTGTCAGGATTATCATCCCTACTAGCAAGACTAATATTGTAAAAGAAAGGTGAATTTTATTGATCAGATAATCATTTTTACCTATTATTTTTTGAAAAAAATGAAAAGATTTTAAAATTATTTCGTCTTGTCTAAATTTCTTAATATCATCATAGAAGTATTCAAATATAAGTACGATTATTATTATTAGTATTGTAGACATATCATCTAATCCTATCTAAAGAAAAATACTTACCAGGATCTTTTTTTCGATTCGGTGCAATATCACTATGCCTAAGTATATTACTATCCTTGATAGATGGGTATAATTCTTTTAATTCTTGAATCACAATCTTTAGCCTATGATATTGGTTGTCTGTAAAAACATCATCAACAGAACCCTCAAGCTCAATGCCTATAGAAAACTCATTAAAGTTCTCTCTTCCTTTATAATTTGATTTACCTGCATGCCATGCTTTTTTATTAAATGGAACAAATTGAATTACTTCACCTGATCGTCTGATAAATAAGTGGGATGAAACTCTTAGTTGTTCTAACTCTTTGAAGCTTTCATGAGAATCATAATTTAGTTTATTTGTAAAAAATGAAATTACATAATTATTATCATATTCCTTTTCCGGTAGACTTATACAATGAATTATGATGGTGTCTATTGTAATATCAGCTAATCGAACACTACAATTTTCTGATTCAATATAAGTTGATTTTTTTAAAATAAATTTATTCATCATTACAGTATCATTGCAGAACATATGTTATTATCAAGTTTTCTTAAATATTATGACAAATTTTTTAGTTGATTCAGATAAAAAATTATTAAATCTTGCATCTAAATTGGAGGATGTTAAGCAAATTGGCCTTGATACCGAATTCATTAGAGAATCTACCTATCGCCCAATATTAGCTTTAGTACAAATATCATTACCCAATGGAGAGATTTATTTAATAGACCCAGTTACAATCCATCGAAGAGATTTAATTGGTTATATTATAAGTAGCTCTGAGTTAATTAAAATAATTCATTCCTCAAAACAAGACATAGAAGCCTTATACAGCTATACCAATACTTACCCAGCTAATATCTTTGACACTCAGATAGCCTCAAACTTTGTCTATGAAAATTCAAATGCTGGTTATTCTACTTTAGTCAAAAATCTGTGTGACTGTGATATCAAAGAAGGTTCTTGGAGAACTAATTGGTTAGAAAGACCATTGAGTAGTAAAAAAGTAGACTATGCAGCTGATGACGTAAGATACTTAATCAAAATAAAAAGTTTACTTACAAATAGATTGAAAACTTTAGATAGATTCTCTTGGTTTGAAGAAGAGCAAATAAATGAATTAAAAAAATCTAATATTATCATTGATCCTAATGACGCATGGAAAAAAATAAATTATCCACTTCATTATTCTAATCAAGAGCTTGATTTACTCAAAAAAATTGCATGCTGGAGAGAAGAATTAGCTATAAAATATGATATTCCAAAAAGATGGATTTTTAGTGACTCCTCCGCGATTAAGATTATGTTAAAAAATGATAAAAAGACTATGGATGTCATAGTTAATATCAAGCAAGAGCTCAAAGATAATGAAGTGAATGCCTTAATGAAAATATTAGCCTTAAAAAAAGAAATAAAAAATAAAAACTTAATTTTAAAAAAAGATATTGGGAAAAAATGTAGTGAATTATTAGGTTACGTATCGAATGAATTTAATATTGACTCCACTATGATAGCTACTAAAAGAGATCTAGAAATATTTACTAATACAAATAGCACGGCGAGATTTATGAAGGGCTGGAGATATCAAATATTTGGTAAACTGGTACAATAAGGTATGAGAAAATACTCCTCTAAACTAGTAGATGGCATGGACAGGGCACCAAGTAGATCTATGCTTAGAGCAGTTGGTTTCAAAGATAAAGATTTTTTAAAGCCACAAATTGGAGTTGCTTCTACTTGGAGCATGGTTACTCCATGTAATATGCATATTAATGATTTAGCTAAAGTTGCGACCAAAGCAATTGATTCTAATGGCGGAAAAGCTGTAAATTTCAATACAATAACAATTTCTGATGGTATCTCAATGGGTTCAGATGGAATGAGATATTCATTAGTTTCTCGAGAAATCATATCAGACTCTATCGAAGCTGTTGTAGCAGGAGAAGGCCTAGATGGCTTCATTAGCTTTGGAGGCTGCGACAAAAACATGCCAGCTTGTGTCATGGCCATGCTTAGATTAAATCGCCCATCAGTATTCGTTTATGGGGGAACAATACTCCCAGGCACACATCGGAATAAAAAAATTGATATTGTTTCTGTTTTCGAAGCTGTTGGTAAAAATGCAAATGGTGCTATGGATGATAAAGAACTGCTACAAATAGAAAAAAAAGCAATACCAGGTCCAGGATCTTGTGGAGGTATGTATACTGCAAATACGATGGCGTGCGCTATTGAAGCTATGGGTTTATCATTAACCAACAGTTCTGCACAGACAGCAATCTCAAAATCAAAATCTACAGATACTAAGAATGCTTCCATAGCTCTTATGAATTGTATAAAAAAAGATTTAAAACCAAGAGACATTGTTACCAAAAAATCACTTGAGAATGCAATCACAATTGTTATGGCGCTTGGCGGTTCTACTAATGCTGTATTACATCTTTTAGCTATAGCAAAAGAAGCTAAAATAAAACTTTCTCTCAATGACTTCGAGAGAATTGGTAAAAAAACTCCTGTTCTTGCTGATTTAAAACCTAGCGGAAAACATTCTATGGCAGAATTAGTTAGTATAGGAGGAGTAGCGCCACTAATGAAAAACCTGGTTAACAAAAAATTAATGCATGGAGATTGTTTAACTGTTTCTGGAAAAAGCCTTGCTCATAACCTAAAAAATATTAAACCATATCCTTCTAATCAAAAGATAATTATGCCATTGAAATCTCCTATAAAACAAGATGGACATTTAATAATCCTTAGAGGTAATATTGCCCCTGATGGCGCCGTAGCTAAAATTTCAGGTAAAGAAGGGACATATTTTAAAGGTAAGTCGAAAGTATTTGAATCTGAAGAGCAGTGTTTAAAAGCAATTTTAAACGGAAAAATATCTAAAGGTACAGTAATTGTTATTAGACATGAGGGACCAGTTGGAGGACCCGGTATGAGAGAAATGCTATCTCCCACATCAGCTATAATGGGCCAAGGTCTTGGTGATCATGTAGCATTAATCACTGACGGAAGGTTTTCTGGCGGTAGCCATGGCTTTGTAGTCGGGCATATTGCTCCGGAAGCTGCAATCGGGGGACCATTAGCTATAATAAAAAATAACGATGAAATTGAAATTTGTGCCATAAAAAAAGAGATTAACCTTTTAGTATCTAAAAAAGTGATTTCATTAAGAATTAAAAATCTAAAATATAAAAATATTAAACAAACAAAAGGCGCTCTTACTAAGTATGCCAGGCTCGTAAGTCAAGCTAATACTGGCGCTACCACAACTTAATCTAAAAGATTAAGTTCTTTAGGATAAATTCTTTTAACAATATGTAAAATTTTTTCTAACCTATCTAGCGGCTCATTAGTCGCAATTAAATCAGCTTTGTCACATATCTCTATGGGAAGACACTCAATCAGTCTAAAACCTATCCAATTAGCATCATTGTATTTTGATTTATTATGGAATATGTAAGCTTTAATTTCTGGATATATTTTTTTGTAGAATTTAGATAAAATTTGATATTTAGCGGGTATTAGATAATCGATACCAGCTTCAATTTCTTTTGCATGACCTATTAATAAGTTTTCTTCATTAAGCTTGCAATTGCTTAACGTTACTATTTTTTTACCCTCAACGGTTATACCAAGTAATCCTCCATCTAATTGTGACCAATCAACTATTTCTACATAGCAAGCATAATCATGTACTGATGATATATAGTCGGCATCTTTTTTTGTTAAAGCGATTACAAATCCGGAACTAGTTTTAAGTGAATCTCTTATCATGTTTAAATATCTTCTTTCAAATATCCGCAATGGGAATTGTCCACCCGGAAGTATTATACTTCTTAGAGGGAAAACAGGAATATTTTTATGATTAGTCATTACTAAATTTTAAAGCGGCTGAGTTGATGCAATATCGCTTATTTGTAGGAGTTGGCCCATCATCAAAAACATGTCCTAAGTGAGCATGACAATTACTGCATACGACTTCTGTTCTAATCATTCCATGGGATTTATCAGTTATAGATAGTACATTTTGATTATTACTTACATCAAAAAAACTAGGCCAGCCTGAATGAGAATCATATTTATGTTCTGATGAGAAAAGTTCAGTTCCACAACAAACACAACTATAACCTCCAGTCTCCTTATTATTCAGATATTTTCCTGTAAAAGCAGGTTCTGTACCTTTATTTTGAGTGATATGAAATTCATCGCTAGTTAACTTTTTTAAAAGTTCATTTTTATTAATTTTAATCATTTCTTATATATTCAATTATATCTTTTGTGCTTTTATTAGATAGTATTAAAATATTATCGTAGTTATTATTATTCTGGAGATAGTGGCCTATTTGCGACTTAGATTCAATAACACTTATTTTAATGTTATTTTGCAGAAGCTTTTTTAGCCTTCTAGATTTTGTTATAACCAAAACAAATTTAGATTTACTCAGTGACGATAACAACTTATTATCGTGAGTACCAAGATTCATTGAATTTGAATTCGGTATAAATATCGTCAATAATTTTTGATTCTCATACATACTAATTATTCCTTCTATAGATGATTTTATCGCTGTGGGGTGATGCGCAAAGTCATCATATATTTTTCTACCATTGATGTTCCCTACATATTCCATTCTTTTTTGAACACCTGGAAATGTCTCTAAACTTTTTATTTGTTTATTAATATTAATCTTTAATTGGCAACATACAGCAATAGCTGCTGTGGCATTTAAATAATTATGGTGTCCAATCATATGATCAGGTAATTCATATCTGCTATTCTTTACTAATAGAACATATTTTTTAGTTTTAATAAGATTTAAATCTCCATCTGTTTTTTTCTCATCTATTGTAATGATTTTGGACCAGCACCCAATCTTTATAAGCTTATTAATATTAGAATCATTTTTATTTATAATAACTTTTCCGTCAGGAGGTGTAAGCCTAATTAAATTATGAAATGTTTTAATGATATCTCCTATATCTTGAAAAATATCAGCATGATCAAATTCGATATTATTAACTAATAAAATATAAGGACTATAATGCAAGAATTTAGATTGCTTATCAAAAAATGCGGTATCATATTCATCAGCTTCAATCACAAAGTATTCTGATTTAGTAAGCTTTACTGAAGAAGTGTTACCTATAGGATCACCACCTATAAGATAACTCGGATTTAACTTATTTTTATTCATTATATGCACAATCATAGATGTTGTTGTCGTTTTACCATGTGTGCCGCTGACTGCAATAACTTTTTTTTCTTTTAAAATATTTTCATAAAGCCATTTAGGGCCAGATGTAAAGCTAATTTTATTTTTTAAAATATACTCAATAACAGGGTTACCCCTCGACATCACATTACCAATAATTATCAAATCTTTATCTTTTATGTCTTTGATTCTATAGCCTATGATTACATTTATATTATTTTTTTCTAAAACTGATTTTATCGGATCATAATTAGCAAGATCGGATCCTGTGACATCATGACCTTTTTGTTTTGCTAAAATAGCTATACCTGACATAAATGTTCCAGCTATACCCAAGATATGTATTTTCATAGAAAGAAGGAAAGGACAATAATAAGCATGAATCCTATTATCATACTATATAAAAATGATATCGATAAACCCATGAACGTTGTACAATCTAGGGCATTCTTAAATATGTAACCATAGACCAGCCATGAATAAATAGTTGCTAAAAGTATAATAAAAATTACAGAATCTGAATTACTACTTAAGTAGAAAATTATACTCGTAATAAAACCAATAATTGCATGTATTCCAAGTATTGATGTAGCAGATTGAATATAGCGCACTCTGTATCCTTTGCTAGAGGTCATGTTTTCTTTGATACTTAATATTGTTTGAATAAAAAACAAACTAGCCCCTATATATATAAGAGATGTGATAACCGCTATTCCCACATTGTAGTTAATATCGTTGGGTATAAAACTAATAAGAATATTTGCAATTATGAATAAATTTAAAAGACTTTGACTAGAAGGAAGGTCTTGAGGACCTTTCTTGAAAAGCATTATATCTGTGAAAGTTTTGAATATTCCATTCATAAAGTGGTACAATTGATGTTAAATATTTATTAAGGATAGCATATTGGACGATAAGTCTATAATTAAATCATATAAAAGGGTGTCTAGTTTTTATGACTATACTTTCGGTAAAGTTTTCAAGCCTGGACAGAAAAAACTTGTCAGTATGATGGAATGTACCTCAGCAGATAAGGTACTAGAGATAGGAATTGGAACAGGTACATCTTATAGCTATTATCCAGATAAAACATCTGTTATAGGTATAGACATATCACCTGATATGTTAGAAAAAGCTAGAAATCATATTGAATCAAATCGCCTTAAAAATAAAAGTGTAGTAATGATGAACGGCGAGCAGCTTCAATTTGAAGATAATTCCTTTGATAAGGTTGTTGGAATGTATGTTGTATCAGTTACGCAAAATCCTGATTTATTAATCAAAGAAATGAAAAGAGTATGCAAACCTAATGGAGATATTTACTTAGTAAACCACTTTAGTTTTGATACTGATAATGCATTAATAAAAATCCTAGAAAAAGGTTTAATGCCAATAAGTAAATACTTAGGTTGGAGGCCATATTTTCCATTCTCAGAATTTAATGCTTACGCAAAGTTAAACGTACAATCAATTTCTAAGATAAATATCTTTGACTACTGGGGCATTATTCACGCGATTAATAGTCCAGTAGACTAAGCTACAGCTTCGTCAATCATCTTTTGAAGCTCACCTGATTTGTGTAAATCTAGAGTTATATCGCAACCACCTATGAGTTCACCTTTAATATAAAGCTGAGGGAAAGTTGGCCAGTCGGCAAAGTTTGGAAGTTCTTGCATTACTTCTGAATCTAAAATTACGTTTACATAGGAAAATTCTTTACCACAGCTTTTCAGCGCTTCAACTGTTCGTGAT
>MDTC01113518.1_pt1 | contig 10250 bp, 12 predicted proteins | sample 811181 | NCBI WGS metagenome assembly MDTC01 (sample SAMN05326644, study PRJNA326480) | marine metagenome | isolation source: seawater | place: Pacific Ocean: North | collected 2011
GGGGGGGGGCAGGGGATAAAAAAATTATAAATTAAAAATATCAAATCATTTACCAATGAAGATTTTATCATAAATTCAATGATTTAATTTGACAGTGTAAATATAAAAATTTGATTTTCATTTAAAACTTTATTAATCAAGTTTAAATATAAATATGAAACTACTTCTAAGACCACTTAATGATGAAATTAAATCAATGTATCATGATGATTCTAGTGATGAAGCAAATAATAACAGAGAGATAAGAGGTGATGCTGGTTTGGATTTATATTGTCCAGGTGATATGGTAATAGAACCGGGTGATACTAAATTTATTGATCTTAAAATTCAGTGTGAGGGATTATCTGAAAATGATAGTAGAAACGTATGTTATTACCTACATTGTAGATCATCTATCTCTAAGACACCATTACGACTTGCTAATTCCGTGGGTATCATTGATGCTGGTTATCGTGGGAATATTATGGCAGCAGTTGATAATCGTGGAAATGAACCTTATCAGATTAAGAAGGGACAGAGACTTTTTCAGATAGTTGGTAGATATTTAGAACCAATTTGTCTTCATTTAGTAGAAGAATTATCTGATACAGAAAGAGGAAATGGTGGATTTGGAAGTACGGGGAGTTAACTAAATTATAAATTTTATATATTAATATTATATGAAGTCATATTATTTATTATTTTTTTTATTACTAATTTTACTATGTTTAAATATAGAAAATTATGAAAATATTTATCAAAAAAACGATATTTTATCGGATGAACCTGATAATAGACAATTTTATGCATGTGAAGAAGCAGCATCAAGATCAGAAGAATGGATAGATTCAAGATTTGATGATAATGATTATCCATTTGAAAAATATCCGAATAGTAATTATAGAATAAAACCAAATTCTGTATCAAAACCTTTAAAGGGAACATATTCTTCATTCTTAGATGTGAATAAAATTAGAACATATGATCATTTTTATCATGCCCCAATATGTGAAGATACATATCGATTTGAAACGGATATAGATTCACAATTTAGATTAATTCCAGGAGCATTTCCCGAAGAAGATATATCTCTTATTCTTGAAGAAGAAAGGGATAAAGATTTAAAAGGTCTAAAAAATCCATTTTATTTACATGGTGATCCTAATTCAATAAAAAATAAAATAGAATATGATGATGAAATAAAGGATATGTTTTTAAAAATTAAATCAGAAAGACTATTACATGCTCAATAATAAATAATTTAAAACATATCACAATAATATAATTAAATAGAATGAAATTTAATATTTTACGTTTCCCATATTACCCTTATATTAAATCTAATTTAATTGAATGTAAATTTCCATTATATCTAAAAGAATCATTTAAAAAATCATATGATAATTTACCTTACGATAAATATGTAGATAATGGAACAAGAAAAAGAAGATATGCTAATTATTTAGTAAAAAATAATGATAATTCTATATTAAATAATGATTCAATATTGAATATCATACATACAGGTAAAAATACATTCAAACAGAATGTCAGTGATTCAAGGGGAGAAATAAGAGAATTTGAACTGATTGAAAATCCACTTGATCCTTTTTTATTAAATTTCGTAAAAATGGCATCACAAATGACTTATAAGAATCATAATGAATCAATTAAAAATTTATCTGTTGATGTTCATCAAGTTAGACAAATAACATATAATGGTATTGAGGCACATAATTCACCCGAGGGGATACATCAAGATGGATGTGATTATATTATTTCTGCATGTGTTTTAAATAGGCATAATATAAATGGTGGTATCAGTACAATATATAATTTAAATAAGGAAAGTATTTATAGAACAATATTAACTGAAAATGAATTTATCTTTCAGGATGATCGTAATTTATATCATTATGTATCACCTGTCAATTATTTATTATATGATTCTATAGAACCATATGGTTATCGTGATATTATTGGATTAGATATAAATATAATTTAACGACTATTATATAATTTTGGTATTAATTCTTCATAATGATTTAGTTTATCTGTTTTTTCTCTTAATTCAATAGATAATTCTTTTAATTTAAATCGTCCTTCTTGTAATAATTCTTCATATGTTAATATTTTTTCATTACATTCGTGTTTCTGAACTTCAACTTCTTTGACACGTTCAATTAGTTTTTCAATGATATTTTGTTGGTATTCAATTTTTGATTCTAATTCTTCTATTGAATTCGTTTTTGATTCAATAGGTTTATCAGACGAATCATTTATATCTTCTGGTATAAAAAAACGACTTTCATAGTTTATTTTACCTTTTTTATCTCTAAAACATATCGGTACTAGAGTTTCGGGACCTTTATTTTGTAAAAATAAATTATCATTATTGCGACGAATAAATTTACCACCATTAGAGAATACTTCTTCACCTTTGATTAATGTTACATATTTAACATGACAATTAATAGGGAAATCATATGGCATTTCAACTTCTAAAAATCCGATTAATTGTTCTCTAATTTTAGTTATATCTTTTATCATGATAATAATATTATTTAATATATAATTTTAAATATGGAAGTTAATATTAAATATTAATAAGTGATAGCAGATTTTTTTAAGTATTTATCGTATATTTAAAAATAAATAAAATGAAAATATATATATTATATGGAACCATTAAAAAATTTATTAGATATTTATGAAGATAAAGGAAAAGTATTAAGTTATTATTTACCTGAAAAAACTGTATCTATATTAAATGATTATGAATATGTAAATGATATAAATACATTATTTTTAAATGATAGAATATTATTAGTGGATAAAGAGACTGGATTATATTATAATCGGGGATTAATTATAAAAATGAATGATTTAAATATTACAATTAAATGTAAAAAAGGAAATATATCATTTCAAAAAAATAAATATTATATTTTCCGATTACCAAGAAGGAATAAACTTCAGAAAAATAATAGAAAATTCTATGAAGAATTACTTAAAAGTTTACATTAATTATTAAATAAATGACTTACTACGATTTAGATGATTTGGATTTTAAACATCCTAAATGTTTATTAATAACTATTGGTATTGGATTGATAATTGAATTTGGAGTAATTATTTCCTATCTAGAATATCCATCATCTTAAATTTAATTTTATTTGATTTTTCTTCCTTAATTAAGTTTTTCAACTTCTGAATATATCCTTCTGGTAAGATATATCCACCATAATAAGATTTAAATATATTATATAAACATTGAACACATTTATATTTTTCATCATCCTCTTTACATTCAGATAATACTTGGATAAAATTATCTAAAATAGGATGTATTTTTCCAGTTATAATCTTTTGTTTTTCTAATTCTGTGACTAAAATAGAATGACCAATTAATTTATCTAATTTTTTATTTTTTTCACACATGATTAAGTAATCAGATACTTCTATTATTTGTGATTCATTAATATTATTAAAAATCTTATTTGTAATCGAATAAATTATTGAATTAATATTTTCATTACCCGAATATAAATAATTTATTAATTCAATATAGAGAGAAATATATGAATAATGAATAATACATTTTTCTAAAATACTCTCTATAATTAATGTAGTTAAATATTCTTTATCAATTAATTTTGTTTTAATCTTTTCACGAATAGTTAATATATTTTTATCTGTAAGTTTATTTAATAAACTATTTATTTCCTTAATAGATAGAGTATCATCTCCTATATTTTGATTTTTATATTTTTTTCTGTAACCATGTTTTTTATTCATTTCTAATCGGAAGTATTTTTTATTTAATTCAATGGAATCAATAAATTTTTTTAATTCATTTAGATCATTATTATCTTTAATATATTCATCATAATCAGATAGAAATTTACTATCTTGATATATTTCATTTAATTTTTCTCCTGAATAATAAATCATATCTAAGATAATTTTAATCTATAATCTTTATATAGATTATAATATGGTTGTATTATCCGTAGAAAAATTTAAATTAGAAGATTATAAAACAGGTAACCGATTAACAAATGAAATTAATTATATATCTTCTACATCATTTGGTCATTCAACTATTTCACCAACCGTTCAAACTTATCTTTCTGAAAATAATATAATCGGATATTTAGAACAAGATGGACAAGTGGTCGCATCAGGATTCGGATTAGAAGATACATATACAACGGGATCCAAAACTTTATATATACATACATTTGGAACAAGAAATGAATATATGGGTCAAGGTTTCTGCACAAAAATAGTGAATGAATTCATTAAAAAATTTGGAAAAACTCATTTAATTTATTTAACAGTTAGAACCGAATCTGATAATGTAAATATAGGAGCAATTAAATGTTATGAAAAAAATGGATTCATAATGTTACCCGAAGTTTATAGAGATCATTATGATGGTAAAAATAGTGCAATGGTAAGAATACCCGATTCTAAAAAGAAAACAAAAAAGAAAAAAAGAAAAAAAACTAAAAGATATTAATCTTATTTTTTTTATATTAGAATATATATAAATGAGAAGATCTAGAAGATTAAAAGATATGAGTCCAAGAAGTCCAAGAAGGACTAGTAGTAGTAGTAGTCCCCGCCGTAGAAGCAGAAGCAGAAGCAGAAGCAGAAGCAGTGGAAGTAGTGGTAGGAGTAGTGGTAGTGAAGGTATGTCTTTTTATAATGGTCGTCTTAATGATAAACAGGAGATGTTTAATTCATTTCAAAATCATAAATTTGTTCCGTTACAGAGTTGGATTCATTCTGTGGGCGAAAAATACAAAGGAAGATATGAATTGACAGGATCAGATATAACAAAATTAAAAATATTCTGTAGAAAAGAATCTAGATCTGAACAAGATGAAGTAGATGTTGACTTTACACAGGGAATGGAAGAAGATGAGATTGAAGGAATTGCTCTGGGTGATAAATTATTTTCTTCTATGATACAAGGTTCCGCAGATACATTTATTGAAGCATTCCAAACTCAAACCTTTGAGGGATTTATAAATACGTGTGGTCTCGATCTTACTAATTTGAAAAGTAAAGAATTAGAAATTTTAGATTCATTGATGACATATGAGGATGATATAGAATCTGGTTTACAGAGACCATTTGAATCCGATGATTGGGTACCTATTACTGGACCAAATCAAGAAAATGTTAATTTAAGAAATTTACCAGAAATATTAGTTAATCGTGGTGCTATTCAGTATTATAAAGATATGATTAGTTTTTTTACAAAAAAAGGGACAAAGAAATTAGGGGAAGCAGTCCCTATAATGTTTAATAAAGCAGGTGAAGTTACACTTAAAATTATGTCATTGTCTATTAAAATTTCATTATCTACTTTCTATAAATTAATGGAAGCGATGTTTACAAGCACAATTACTAATATTAGAGCAATACTAGAATTTATGGTCACTCATGGAGATAAAATACAAATGTTTTTAGGTTCTCCATTTAGTGTAAAAAGTCCAGCAGTTACGAAAGAATATCTAGAAAATAGAACTCGGAAATATAATTATAGATTAACTTTATATTATGCTTTTGCAATAGTTAAATTATTAGAATTACTTAGTGGTTTAAATAGAGGAAATTACGAAGAAATATGGGCAGAATTACTTGAATCCAATGCGGTAAAACATAATCCAGGTGGATTTAATAGAGAATTACCTGATTTAAAAAGACTAGATTGGGTAAATACTGTCAAAATAGGATCATTATTATTTGAATTCTTAATATTAGAACCAAAAGGGAAATCTTTATTAAATAAACATGGAATCAGTACAGAATATGATAAATTTTTAAATCCACTCGAATATTTATTATCATATTATATGTTACGTGTTGATAAATCACCTATTCCAACAATAGTGGGGAAAGCACAACGCACGAAAAAGAAAAAAACAAAACGGAGAAAAAGAAGATCAAAGGGGAAAAGGACAAAAAAATGTAAATGTAAAGTTTGTAAATGTAAACCCTGTAAATGCTGAATGAAAGTAAATTTGATTATCAATTGAAAAACCATATCCATCTTTAAATCTAATCATGAATACATATTATGAGAAATCATTGCTATTATATCCAGCATACCTAGGATATATGGGATATTATGATGAATTTTTCTTTCTTATTATGATATATATTGTATATAATATCTTATTCACTTATGTTTATTTTGTCCTTTGTATGGGAGATAAAGATACATTTATCACTCTTCTTAGAATATGTAGTGTCTTCTTTCTCATTCGTTTTTCTTTTAGGGGATAAAATTTGATTTTATATTGGTATTATCTTACCATAATAAAAATAAATCAAAATGAGTGGTAACTCTTGTAAGAAATTTGTTAATATTTCTATGACACTGGGACTCATGATAGGATTATCTTATGGATCATATCAATTCTGTAATTGGTATGGGTGTAATGGGTGGTCGGCATTTCTTCGTTCAGATCTCATTTGTAATGCGTGCGTTGATGCAGCATATCATCTGAAAAATTATCAGATTTCACTTTATGGAAGTATCTTTACTTTGATTACATATCAAATGACATCATTAGTAAATAAGGCAGGGTCTTCAACCGAAACATATATCTTTGAAGACTATAAATTAGGTAAAAATTCGCCTCGTACTTTGAAACGGAAATCATAATATCAATCTTATTTTCTAGATTTATTTTCTAAATATATTATATATATGGAAGCAAGAACTACTCCTTTAAGTGATAAAACTACTCCTTTAAGTGATATAACTACTCCTTTAAGTGATATAACTAGTATTTATATTACTTTCGATGAGCACGCAGCACGACCCCCTTGGGAAAAGTATAAAGGAAAATATACAAAAGATCCTCGCGATTCCTTTTTTAAACATGATAATGGATACCGATTTTTATATTACAATCAAATTAAAGATGGAGACAGAAACCCTTTTGATTTTGCCTCGCGCGACCCCCGCGGCGGGCCGTGGGAGAAGACCGGATGGATACTGATCTCCACTGAGGGGGGAATGGGAGGGTTGATAAAAAGGATTGGATCTTATACGAACGACTGGTTGCAAAAGAATGGAGTGTTATATATGGATATTGCAGTAGATAATTCAGGGGGAGGAGTGGATCGCTTACCTATAGGGGAACAAGTAGCGTTGTTTTACGATAACCAACTGCGTGCCGATCAACCCAGCATTTCCACTGTCAACCGAGGCCGCTTAACAATTACAGATACATCAGCGGGGATGGGGTTGAGTCGAGGCAGCACGATGGAACCAGGGGACGCTGTTGAGGCACCTATAGTATCATTGCCTGAAACAGAAGGAATGAGTCCTGGGAGTCGCGTCCCCTGGATGGGATTGGGTCGAGGCAGCACGATGGAACAAGTGGACGCTGTTGAGGCACCTGTATTAGAAACTACGCAGTACGGGGAAGTGGGGCGAAACAGCACGATGGAACAAGGGGGCGCTGTTGAGGCACAGCGAAATTCCGACCTCTCCATGTCCGCGCGTGGCGTGACCTTCGATGACAAGGGTCCACTGCCGCCCGGGTGGAAGACCAAGATGGATCCGCAGAAAAAGCGCCGATTCTATTACAACCGGTCGACGAACGTCACATCGTGGCACCGACCCAAGCCCATCCAGGGGACGCCGCGCGCGCGAGGAGACACGGAACTCAATAAACCTTTATTAGGAGGAGGAGCAGGAGGAGCAGGGAGAAGAGGGGTGGGACGTGTGAAAAAAGCAAAAAGGAGAAAAAATACTAAAAAGAGAAAAACTTCAAAGAAAAGAAAAAATACTAGAAGAAAATCTAAAAGAAAATCGAAGGGAAAATCTAAGAGAAAATCTAAGAAGAGAAAATCTAAGAGAAAATCTAAGAAGAGAAAAACTAAAAATATAAGGTCTAGACGGAAGAAAACAAAAGCAAAAAGAGGTGGTGCTGACAAAGAACCACCCTCAACCGAAAAGGTAGACCCTTCAGGATCACACCCCCCTACCGATCTAAGTGTATTACCGGTTTATAGTATATTTGATAAAAGACACGCCGACCTTATCATGAGGTATTTCACAAAAATAAACAATTCAGGATTGGTTATATATAATTTTGAACAATTAAACAATATATGGACGCGTTTTTCCGATGTGTGGAGGAGAAGTCCCACAGTGCAAGCGAAGTTCCAACAGGGTCAGAGCGTTTTTGATGGAGCGAGGAGGGTGCTTAGGCATATATTGCGTGGTGCGTCGATGGTATACGAAGGTTTACAACAATTGGATGGAGGAGATCGCAATTTGATTGGTCTCCCGAGATCAAGGGCGGGTGCTGAGGGGGTAATAACCTATTATAAGATGGGATTAAAGAAAAAAGGTCCTGCGCAAACCATCATTTCTGAGGATGACAACAACATCATGGTTGAGATTGGCGACGATTCGTTCCTTGTGGATGTGGCAACGGGCATTGTCTTCCGGGTGCTGCTTGACAGTGATGACATGCCGGCCGACGAGTACACGTGGGACAACTCGTCTCGTCAGATCATGTTAACGGAGGACGCAGAATCTCCTCCAATTCAAACGATCATTATGACTGTAAAAAAATTCAAAGAAGATGATATGGCAAAGGCAGAATATGATTACGTACAATCTCTAAAAAGGGAATTTGGACAAGGTCCATGTGCTCCCTTTTTATTGGATGTGATTTATCAAAAAACTAGTGATAATTCTGAATATATTTTATCTCCTTTTATCGGGGGGTATTCTATAGAATTATCTAAGACTACAACACTCTTATCAAACTTGTGTATGAATGAATATACACATCCATTAGTTTATGGGATAATAAATTGTATTAGTTGTTTACACGGAGTAGATTTCTTTCACGGTGATATAAAACCCGCCAATTTTGTATATGGTGTGGGGAGTGACGGTAGATTAATTTTAAAAATGATTGATACATCTGAAGGTACAGTTCGCCGATTAAGAAGTGAAGAAGTTGAAAAATTAACTAGTAATAAAGATGAGATGGTAAAGTTTTGGGAATATATGAGATTTGTGTGGGACGGGGGTACTCGGGGCGGAACTCCCCACATGACACCACCATACGAATTCACCACGATTGGTGTAATGGAGGAAATGATTGATATTGATACAATGAGAAATACCCTTAAAATGAAAGATTATTGGTGTACCCTTCTTACAATAGCAGAGTTATACTTGGCAAATGTACATCACATGAGAACATTTGCACATGGAACAACCCTTATGAGGGGAGCACTGCTGCCGACAGCGGAGTCCTACGTCAGTCCGATCATGACGGCGGCGGGTATTTTCATAGAAAGACAGGGAAAACCATTTGGTGAATTAACCCTTCCATCATTGAATGCCCATCACTCTTGTAGATTGTATTCCCTTCTTGAGGAAGGCGGCAGGAGTGGGATGGAATTGTGTTATCATAAAAAAATAGAAATAGAAAAAGAGATAAGAATAGCAGAAAAAAGAGAGGAACAACAAACAGCGATAACTTATAATGAATGGTTGGAACAAACAATTTCCCAAGTTACAGGAAAAAATACTTTCCCATGTGTGGATGAGAGAGAGTTAAGATGGGACGAAATTATTGATCTTGCTAAATCTGATCCATATAAAGATATATCTCCAAAACAATTAATCCATTTACTTTTTTGCAATTACCCAGGATCGGATATCCCTCTTAATGAATATACCCCCGAAAGATATAAACAGTCTATTCAAGAATTTAATGACCATTTTGAACGTCTATACTTCCCCGAACTCACTGTTCCCACTGCTGGGGATGAAGGGACTGATTTGACCCGAACCATACGAAAGTTCAGAAAAGATGCTTCTGCTGCTTCTGAAAAAGCAGAAGCAGCAGCAGAAGCAGCAGCAGAAGCAGCAGCAGCAGCAGCAGAAGCAGCAGCAGCAGCAGAAGCAGAAGCAGCAGCAGCAGCATCTGAAGCAGTAAAAGAAGTCGACGGGGGACCAGCACCAGGAGAAGCAGGAGAAGCAGGAAAAGCAGGAGAAGAAGAAGAAGAAGAAGTCGACATGTCACACAGACGTCAGTGGATCAAAGAATAATATTATTAATATTATTAATATTATTAATATTATTAATATCTCCCTTTTAATACTTTATTTAAGGTTGATCCTGATATCTGTATATGATGTTCTAATTCTAACTTTTTGACTAAATGAGATTTTTTTAATATCTTCTTATCTATATCATTCTTATATCCAA
>MDTC01127401.1_pt1 | contig 10250 bp, 10 predicted proteins | sample 811181 | NCBI WGS metagenome assembly MDTC01 (sample SAMN05326644, study PRJNA326480) | marine metagenome | isolation source: seawater | place: Pacific Ocean: North | collected 2011
AAAAATTATGAAAGCACTACTTTTTTTTCCTCTATTTTTTCATAAATTTTAAATATACAAAGCATTATAGTAATGAAAATATATAATTGTTATTAAATTATGAAAAATATTTACTGAAAAAAAGGAACTAGTTTCGTCAAAAAAAAAAAGAATTTGTAGAAAAATTTTACGATATGCACATTTTAAAAATGTCCATGTCGATTATATTGCACAAGGTTTGTGTTATTTTTTTTGCGGAACATATTTTTTAATTTTATATATACAATTTTTTACTACATATATCGTCTCAAAAATTAAAAACACGGAAATTTCATTTTTTTAAAAAATTACATATTTTTCGAAAATAACTTAAAAATAATCTGGACATTATATATATGGTTTCCAAATCGTTTCCAAAAGTAGCAAAAAGTAGCAAAAAAGTAGCAAATTTTTATTGTGAAAAATGTCATTATAATACATCACGTAAATATAATTATGATAAACATTTGAGGTCTAAAAGACATTTAGAAAAAGCGTTTCCAAACGTTTCCAAATCGTTTCCAAAAAGTAGCAAAAATGAGCAAAAAAATATAAAAGTTTATATTTGTGAATATTGTAATAAAGAATATTCAACCCGTTCTGGTCTGTGGAAACATAAAAAAATATGCCAACATAAAAAAGTCAGTGTCAATGAAGAAAGTTTGGCTATAGTATCACCAAATTATGAAAAAATGAAAATAGAATTAGCAGAACAAAGAGGAGCTATAAAAGCATTAAAGGGAGTAATTGATGAAGGTAAAATAGGCAATACCTATAATACTAATAATACAACAAATAATAATAATATAACATTGAATGTATTTTTAAATGAACATTGTAAAGACGCACTTAATTTAGAAGATTTTATGAAAAATATACATTTTCAATTAAAAGATGTATTAAATGATGGAAATTATATAGAAGATTGTGTATCAGTTAAACTGTTAAATGATTTAAATGAAATACCAGTAACAAAAAGACCAATACATTGCACCGACCAAAAAAGAAAAAATTTTGTAGTAAAAGATAAAGAAGAAGGATGGATAAAAGAAAAGGCAAATAAAGGGGGGAAAATACAAAAAGAGATAGATAAATTATATGATAAAGCATATGTAGAATTCTATCATGCTTATGATGATGAGCACCCATATCCACAAAATACTATTCAAGAAGATTTAAAGCAACAAACAAGTCATACAATAAATCAAAAGAAAGATAAACATAAGATAGTAGGTTCTGTAGCAAAAACAGTAGATGTTAAAGAAGCAATGAAAGATATAAATAATGAAGACTCGTAATATATTTAAAATAAAAAAAGAATAATTAATTATAATTAATGGAAGACTATAGTGTAGATGTAATAATAGAGGTTCCATATCAATCTAATATTAAATATGAATATGATAATAGTTGTAAAAGAATTAGATGTGATAGAGTATTAAAAACATCAATGATGTACCCGGGTAATTATGGATATATAGAAAACACATTAAGTGGTGACGGTGACCCTTTAGACGTATTAGTATTATCCAATTTTGCTTTATGTCCAAATACAATAATTAAATGTACAATAATATCTGTATTAGAAACCGAAGATGAAAAGGGTATGGATGAAAAAATAATAGCAATACCACATGAAAGTGTAGATGATACATTATCTCATATGGATAATATGGATAAGATGCCAGAATCATATAAATCAAAAATAACTCATTTTTTTGAAACTTATAAGAAAACAGATGCTAATAAATGGACAAAAATCGGAAACTTTTTAGATAGAGATGAAGCCTTAAAAATTTATCGTGATTCGTTAAAAGATAATAGAGATAGTGTTAATGAAGTATATAATGAGCGAGTATAATTTAAAAACAGGAGATTTATTACTATTTGATTATAAAGCTGGAGGAATATTTGGTATTTTTACAAAATTAATTAAATTTTTTACAAATAGTAATTATTCTCATTGTGCTATGGTTTTAAAAGATCCAACTTTTATAGATCCAAATCTAAAAGGTTATTATGTATGGGAATCAAGTAAAGAAACAGATGCTGACCCCCAAGATGGAAAACATAAATTGGGAGTTCAAATAACCCCATTTAATGAAATATACAATGAATATAAAGAAAAAAATAGTTATATTTATGTTAGACGTATATCTAATAATTCAAAGGACTATTTGACAGAAGAAAAATTAAAAGAAATTCATAAAGTAGTATATGATAAGCCTTATGATATAGTTCCATTAGATTGGATAGAAGCAGCTGTAGGTAAGGATAGTAGTCCCCAAAAAACAGATAGATTTTGGTGTGCTGCCTTAGTTGGTTATATTTACACAAAATGTGGTATATTAGACAAACAAACAGATTGGAGTAAGTTAAGTCCAGCTAGTTTTTCATCAAAGCATTTAGATGTTCAATTTGATAATTATGTATCTTTTACGACAAAGGAAGAAGAGATATTATAATTTTTTTTAGTTTTATATAGTATATGATAATTAATATTATTCTATATATAGCAAATAATATAGTAGAGATAGCATTAATGGCGTTATTATTTTTAGTAATAGTTGTAAATTTACATATATATGATTTAGAGATTGGCAAGAAAAATATAAAAACAAAGCCATCAAAATTAGTATTATATGAAAAGATGACTAATAAAGAAGATGTAGATTTATGTGATAGTGATAATTTAGAAGAAATGTGTAATAATTTGGGAAAAAGTAAAGGAGGAAAATCAACGTGTAATTTAGTTGACTGTTGTGTATGGTATGACGGTAAATGCGGTAGAGGTGATGAACAAGGTCCAGTGTTTAGATATGATGATAAAAAAACGTATTGGCATTTAAATAAAAAATATAAATTAGATTAAATTGATTTATAGATAATATAATAAATTATATTATATATAAAAATGATTATTCCAGTTAAATGTTTTACTTGTGGTAATGTTTTAGGAGATAAATATTTATATTATATTAAGAAAGTGAATGATATTAAAGTAAATAATGGTATGAAAGGAGATGAAGTAGTATATTTAACGCCCGATAATATAAAAAAAACTCCAGAAGGAATAGTGATGGATGAATTAAGATTGCGTAAAATGTGTTGTAGAAGACATATGCTAACTCATATAGATATTATGTAAATAAATTTATATATATAATTATATATATATAAATGCCAACAAAAAGAACAGTTAGACAGCCAACGAAAAAAAGTAAAACAAGTAAAAGAACAAAAAGAAGAACCGTTAAAAGAAAAAGAACTGTTAGACAACCGACTAAAGGAGTATATGATATATGGAAAGGATTAGAAATAGATAGACGTAGTTTTCCCACACTTAAGTTAGGAGGTAAAAGAAAATCTAAAAAATCAAAGAGAAAATCAAAGAGAAGTAAAAAAAGAAATAATAAATCAAAAAGAAGAAGACGTAGAAGAAAATCAATGAAGGGGGGAATGACTATGGGAGAAAAATTCACAGGAATTCCTTACAATTCTACTCCTGAACATCAATATCCATTATCTAGTAAATTAAATACTAATGTTCCAATAGGTCAACTGGGAGGAGGATTATTAGATTCATTGGGTTTAGGTGAGATTTCTACAATAAAAAATTCATTATTTAATGGTTTATCTAATACTAGAAATACTTGGATAGGAAAAGAACATTCAATAAGCACTAGTCCATCGATTCATCCTTTAATGAATAAAGAAGTTAGATACAATGTTCCAGATGTAAATAAAGCATTTAATGAATCGGTCGCTCAAGCAATATCATACAAGGCTTAATTTTTTTATAATTTTATATTATAATGAATAAAATTATAAAAATATTTAAAAATTTGTGTTCTCCAGCACAATTATATTTAGGATTATCAGTAATTTCTATATTAAGTATGTTAGCTCAGAATTGCAGCACTTCAAACTTTTTTGTGGGAGATGTTATGATAAATCCCCCTTGTCATAAATCGTTAATATTTTTCTTAGAAATAGTATATGTATTAATATGGACATTTATATTAAATAAATTATGCGGCAAGGGTTTTAGCAACGTATCGTGGTTATTAGTAATGCTTCCATATATAGGAATGTTTATATTATTAGGTTTATTTTTATTGGCAGTAAAATTTGCATAAATTTATTATAATAAATATTTATTAAAATAAGTTTTAAAAAAATTCATTATAGAGTATATATAAATGAATGTAAATGATATATCTTGGAAAATAATAGATATGATGTTTAAAGACAACAAGCATTTTTTAGTTTCACACCACATAGAATCATATAATGATTTTTTTAATAAAGGATTAATGGAAATATTAAAGGATAAGAATCCCTTAAAAATTTACAGAGATCAAGATGAATTAAAATTATACAAACATAAAGCAGATATATATATTGGAGGAAAAGATGGAACAAAAATTTATTATGGAAAACCGGTTATTAATGATATAGATGAAAATAATAAACAAAGAGAACATTTTATGTATCCTAATGAAGCTAGATTAAGAAATATGAGTTATGCCTTTACAATACATTATGATGTTGAGATAGATTATACTATATTAGTTGATAATAAAAGTGGAAATAAAGCATTAAGAGAAGAAGGAGATGAATATGAAGGAATACCATTGATGTATGATATTCATAAAGATACTACTACTCTTGAAAAAGTATATTTAGGTAAATTTCCAATAATGATGCAATCAGATTTATGTATTTTAAATGGATTAAGTCCAGAAGTAAGATTTAATATGGGTGAATGTAAAAATGATCCAGGTGGTTATTTTATTATAGATGGAAAAGAAAAAGCAATAATTAGTCAAGAAGGAAGAGCAGATAATATGCTTTATGTTAGAGATAAAGTAAATGAAATATATAGTCATGCTGTTGAAATTAGGTCTGTTTCAGAAGATACATCAAAACCAATAAGAACATTATCTATAAGAATGGTGGCTCCACAGCCTAGTATGGATAATGGACATATAGTTGTAAATGTTCCAAATGTAAGAAAACCAGTTCCTTTATTTATTTTAATGAGAGCATTAGGAGTAATATCAGATAAAGAAATAATAGAAACCTGTTTATTGGATATAGATTTATATGAAGATTATGTAGAATTGTTTAGACCAAGTGTTCATGATGCCAATTATATATTTACACAAAGAGCAGCATTGAAATATATTGCATTATTAACAAAATATAAGACAATTAGTTATGTAATGATGATATTATCTTCATTTTTACTTCCTCATATAGGTGAATTGAACTTTAAACATAAAGCTTTATACATTGGATATATGGTTAAAAGATTATTAGGAGTTTATACAAAATCAGAAAGAAAGACAGATAGAGATAGTTATAGTTATAAAAGAATAGAAATAGCAGGAACTTTAATATATGGATTATTTCGTGAATATTATAATAAAGAGTTTGAAAAAATAAGATTAGAAATAGATTCAGAATATCATTATGAAGCAAATTTTACAAAATATCAAGGAATTGAATTTAAAGAATTAATAACTACTAATAGAAATAAAATTTTCGGTCATAAAATAGTTGAAGATGGGTTTAGAAAAGCATTTAAAGGAAATTGGGGTGCTGATGCTCATACAAAAAGATTAGGATTAGTTCAGGATTTAAATAGATTATCATTTTTTGGATTTTTATGTCAGTTAAGAAAAACAAATCTTCCTATGTCAGCAGATGCTGCGAAAATAGTAAGTCCTAGATTATTACATGCTACTCAATGGGGATTATTATGTCCAGTTCATTCGCCTGATGGAGGAAATGTAGGATTGCATAATCATTTATCTACTTCTACAATAATAACTAAAGGAAGTAGCGGTAATCCTTATATAGAATTATTAAGAAAGTTAAATGTAAAAATCTTAGAAGAATGTAGCCTACAATATTTGGCAGCAACAACTAAAGTATTTGTTAATGGAAATTGGATAGGAGTAATAGATGATCCAATAAAACTAAAAAGAACATTGAAACTATATAAATTAAATAATTTAATAGATAAGTATGTTAGTATTTCATTTAATGTAAAAAGAAACGAAATATTAATATGTACTGATGCTGGAAGACCAATGAGACCATTATATTATACTATGAATGATGAAGGCAAAATGTCATACGAAAGAGATGGATTAATAGATAAAGTAATGAAGGGAAAATTAAAATTTGAAGATTTATTAAATGGTTCTGGTTCAAATAGCAATACTAAATTAGAAATTAGTAGTAAAACTGATGATATGTTATTAAAAGAAGCGGCATTAATAGAATATGTAGATACATTAGAATGCGAAGGAAATATAATAGCAAAATCAACACTAAATAGAGATGATTATATAAAAAATAAAATTACACATCAAGAAATACATCCTTCTTTAGTATTGGGGGTAATGGCGAATCAAATAATTTTTCCTGAAAATAATCCATATCCTAGAAATGCGTTTTCTTGCGGACAAGGAAAACAAGGAGTTTCTCTTTATCATTCTAATTTTAGAAATAGAATCGATAAAAGTTCGTTTGTTTTAAATAATGGTCAAATACCTTTGACTAAAAGCAGATATTTAAAATATGCAACTAATGAAGAACACGCTTATGGTGAGAACGCAATAGTAGCTATTATGTGTTATACAGGATTTAATGTAGAAGATGCTGTTATAGTAAATGGAGGTTCATTGGAACGTGGATTATTCAGAACTACGTATTATAATATGTATGAAGCTCATGAGGAATCATCAAATGTAAAGAATACTAATGTAGATAGTGTATTTATGAATATAGAAAATAATAATGTGATAGGACTTAAATCAGGATTTGATTATTCAAAATTAAATAAAGACACTGGTCTTATTAATGAAAATGAAGAAGTAAATGAAAAAACAATAATATTAGGTAAAGGAACAAAAATAATGGGAACTACCAATGAATATGTAGATGATTCAGTAGTTCCTAAGAAAGGTCAGACAGGAATAGTAGATAAATCATATATAAGTTATGGAGAAGAAGGAAAGCGTATAGCAAAAATTAGAATACGTGGGGAAAGAATACCTGCGATTGGAGATAAATTCTGCAGTAGAGCAGGTCAAAAAGGAACTATTGGTATTATATTACCAGAACGTGATATGCCAACTACAGAGGATGGGATACGTCCAGATATTATAGTTAATCCTCATGCTATGCCATCTAGAATGACGATAGGTCATTTAGTTGAAACTATAACAAGTAAAGTAGCTAGTATATATGGTGGATTTGGAGATTGCACTGCGTTTGAACAGAATGGTCCAAAACATGAATTATTTGGAAAAGCTTTGACTCAAGCGGGATTTAATAAAACGGGAAATCAAGTATTATATAATGGAATGACTGGAGAACAATTAGAGACAGAAATATATTTTGGTCCAACTTATTATTTACGTTTAAAACATATGCCCAAAGATAAAATTAATTACAGGGCAAGAGGTCCAAGAACTGTATTAACAAGACAAACGGTTCAAGGTAGAGCAAATAATGGTGGATTAAGAATCGGAGAAATGGACAGAGATGTCATATTAGCTCATGGAATGAGTGCTTTTTTGAAGGAATCAATGTTAGTGAGAGGAGATGAATATTTTATGGCTGTATGCAATAATACAGGAACAATCGCAATATATAATGAAAGTAAAAATTTATTTATTAGTCCAATGTTAGATGGTCCTATAAAATTTACGAATAATATTAATAATGAATTAAACATAGTAAATAAGAGTCGTTATGGTCGAAGTTTTAGTATAGTAAGAGTTCCTTATGCGTTTAAATTATTAATGCAGGAATTACAAGCAATGAATGTTCAAATGAGAGTAATAACTGAAGATAATGTGGACCAATTAACATCAATGTCAGGTGGGGAAGATATTATAAAATTAACGGGATTGGAATCATTAAAAGAAGTGAATGAAGTAATAAGAAGAAGACAGAATAAAGCAAAAGATATGCCTTTTAGAGGTATAGGAAAAGAAGAGATACAGTTGAGAGATGGTGATATTAAAGAAGAATACAAAGATTTTGAAGAAGGACAATCTCCAGGATTAATTCGTTATAGAAGTAAATTAGATATAGGAGATATAGTTACTTTTGATAAAGAATCAGAGCCTTTTCCAGATATTGTAAAACATCCATATAATAATTATTCTGTTCTACAAATTGAAGGAAAATATCCAAACACTATATTATTATTAAGAGGAGAAGATGGTGAATCAGAAGGAGAACTTTTAGATAAAATAGAAAGAAAAAAACTAGTTTTAGTTAAGAAATTTGAACCTAGTTATTTAGTAGTAGGAAGTAAGTTAAGATATAAAGAAAGTTATGTATATGCCGTTGAAATAGGTGAAAATGGTAAAGAAGAAGCAGAAAAACTAAAAGGGGTATTTACTGTAATAGATATTAAACCGGATTTGGAAGTAGAAGGTGAAAAACAATATATTATTGAGGGCGAAGACAAAGAAGTTAAGATAATAAGAGATGCGGATTTAGATATAAAGGTAGAAGAAATAAAAGAAGAGAGTCCTATGGTAGTTTTACCTTCTCAACAAGCAGTTTCTATAAGTCCAGAAGTAGGTCAGGAAGCATCGCCTTTACAAATCTATGATAACCCAGGAATGACACCACCAATGGATTCTAATAGTCCTCCTTTTGTTGTGGGAGATATTAAAACTCCAGAAGAAATACAAGATATAACATCTCAACTTCAATATAATTCTCCAAATATTACATTAACTCCACCAATAGTTTTAGGTGATAGAAATAATGTAGAATTAGAGGAAGAAGAATTAGTAGAGGAAGGTGAAAAGGAAGAAGAAGAAAAAGTAAAAACATACACAATAAAGGAAGAACCAGATACAAGTGGATTATCAATGTTATTACCTAGTAAAGAAGAAGAAGATGATAATGAAGAAGGTGATGATGAAGGAGAAATTAAAAAGATATAAAAAATATATATTAAATTGAAATAAATATAATATATGTTTAATAAATATATATAATGAGTTCTATCAAACAGAACAGTACTACTATAGCTAAAGTTTATAATTCAAGAAAGATACTACTAAAACAATGCAAAAATAGAGGTTATAATATAGAAGATTGGAGTAATTTCAGTATTAATGAAGTTCAAACAATGTATAATAATAAACAGTTGGATATGTTATTAGAACATAAGGATAGTAATAAGAAAATGTATATAAAATACAATATATTTACAAAATTGAGACCACAAAATGTAAATGATTTCATAGAAGATTTTTATAATATTGAAAATCTTTTAGATAAGGATGATGATTTTATCATAATAATAAAAAATAAACCCAATACGAGTTTAGCTAATTTATTGAAAACAATATATAATAATGAAGGTATTTATTTAAATATAATAGATATGCATACTTGTTTATTTAATATTTTAAATCATAAATTTGTTCCTAGCCATCGTGTATTGAGCGATGAAGAAAAAGAAGAAGTAATAAAAAAATATAATGTAGTGAAAGACAGCGAATTACCGGAAATATCAAGATTTGATCCAGTTGCGAAAGTTATAGGATTACGACCAAATCAGTTATGTGAAATAACAAGGTCAAGTTCAACATCAATTACTACAAAATATTATAGATTATGTTATAACAATTAATATATTTCTATAATATATATGGTTAATGATATAAACAGTTGTAGTTATGTAGAAGAAGATAATAATACAGAAAAACAAATAAATCAATGGAAAATAGTATTTAATAATATAAAAAATAATTTTGAAAAAACATATCCTAGTGAAATGTCAGATAAACAAAGAGCTAGATGGGAAAATTTAGCTAATTGTATAAAAACGAAATTAGTGATGCAGAATGGTGAAATAGAATCATTAAATAGTAAAATAATGGTAGGTGAAACAATAAGAAATGAGTGGAAAAATTCCTTTAATGATGCTAATAATAATTTAAAGAATAAGATTTCATTAAATAGACATGGTAAGGAATTAATGAAATTAAAGAATAAGAATAGAATGAAAATAAATACAGAAATAGTTTTTAATGTTTTAGGATTATTATCAATGAGTTTTTTTATTTATAAAAATTTAGTATAATAATATCTAAGTAAAGTTTATATGAATATTTTAAATGAATTAAATGATATATTTAAAATAGAAAAGAATATGAATCAAGGTCGTGTTTTTAAAAATA
>MDTC01233156.1_pt1 | contig 10250 bp, 5 predicted proteins | sample 811181 | NCBI WGS metagenome assembly MDTC01 (sample SAMN05326644, study PRJNA326480) | marine metagenome | isolation source: seawater | place: Pacific Ocean: North | collected 2011
GGAGAGAGGAGGTACTCTTCCAAACGCTACGACGACGACGCAAACGATGTCGATGCGGACGACGAGAGGCATCGACATAGTCCCCCCGCGGCCTCTTCCAGACACCTTGGCGAAAGAGAAGACGACGACGACTACAAACCAAGGAGAAGGTATTCAGACGACGATTCAGACGACGAGAGAGACCGACGATCAAGAAGAGGACGCGACGATTCAGACGACGATTCAGACGACCAAGAGGAGGAAGAGGAAGAGTTGAACGAAACCTGCGTCGGGGAAGCCGCGGACGAGGAGAAGGGCATTTATCAGTACCCGGACAAGATTTGTCTCTCGAACCCGTCGTTGACGCCGGCGTGTCTCGGGAACGGTGGCAGCCCCACGGCGTGTAGATTTTGCCAAACGGAAGAGGCGGTTCGAAAAGTCGCGGGATGGCCGCAATGTCCGCACTCGGTCTGCGAAAAAAGTTCCGGCATCGGATGCGTCGGCGACAGCTTCTCGAAGACGGACATTGGATGGCGAATGCACGTGAAGGACATCGCCAAGCACAACGCGCGCGTGAAACAGATTGGGATTTCTGGAACGTGCGATTCCACGGTCTCGGACCAAGCGGTGGGGAGACACATGTTCAGAGATAAAAAGTGCTCCGAACGGTTATTGCCGGGATGCCAAGACGCGCAAGGGTGTCGATTTTGCGTGACCAAATCGGGAGCAAAATTGGACGCGGAAAAAGTCACAGCGCAATGGCCGACGTGTCCAGCGGCGGTGTGCGCGAGATTCTCGCTGGAAAAAACCGATTGCGAAGCGACGCTCGGATTGTACGTGGTCCCATCCTTCGACGTTCCAGAAGGGTTCGACGGCACCAACTTGCCGAAACCAAAGTTGGACTTGGAAGCGACGCAAAAGATGCAAGAGCGCTTGAAGCAACAAATCAAAGCGGCGATGATTGGACAAGACGACCCGGTGTTCGACGACGCGGACGAGGACGAAGAAATGCCGCACGAAGAGGCGTTAAAACCACCACCATCGCCTTCGTCGTCCTCGTCGGGGTCGTCGCCAAAAGATGCGACGACGGCCGAAAAGACGACGAATTCTAGAGACGACGACGACGACGACGACGACGTCAACGACCGAAGAAGACATTCGTCGTCGGATGAAGATGACGACCGACGATACTCGAAGAAACGTTACGATGATGACGACGACGACCAAAACGATCGTGGCGACGAAAGGGTTGCAGAACGTAGAAGAGAACGACGTTACGACGACGAATACGATCGATACGAAGATCGATACGACGACCGCAAATCGTCTTCTTCTTCGAGGAGGAATCGATACGACGACGACGACGACGACGATGAAGACGACAGACGCGGGTACTCCCAAAAAAAACGTTACAACGATGATAACGATCGAAGAGACGAGCGTCGGTCCCCATCGCATCGTTTCGACCGGGGAGACTCGGATGATGATCGATACGACAACCGAGGAAAATCTTCTTCGTTCAAGAGTCGATACGACGACGACGACGAGGAAGACGACGACGACGGAAGACGTTCATCCTCCAAGATGAGTCGCCACGAAGACGAATACGACCGCGACGACAACCGACGACGATCTGAGAGGCGTTACGACGACGAAGATAACGACGACGACCGCCGCAGGCATTCATTTTCCTCGAAGTATGACGATGACGATGACAAAGATGGCAACCGATCGAGACGGCGTTCCTCAAAATACGATGACGAAGATGAAGAAGACAATCGGAAGTCCTCCTCCTCCTCCTTGAAAAAACGTTACGAAGACGAAGAGGAGGAAGACGACAGACATTCTTCATCCAAGAAACGATACGATGACGATGAGGAAAGAGATTACGACAGAAATGGAAGCAAGAAATCTCCTTCGTCTAGCAAGAGAGATGAAGGCGACGATAAAGAGTATGACAAGGAAGACGTCGACAAGTTTGAAAACGATAGCAGATTGAAAGATGTAGACGATTGGGGAGACGACGACAATGACAACACTTCTGTAAAGAAGACGTCGAGGAAGGGTTCTAATGACGGCAAATCCTCCTCCAAAGAAGACTGGTGGTAAATCTAGATCTTTTGTTAGAGTTCGTAAAATATGAATGAACACAAAACATACTTCATTGCGCTACAACTTTCGCTACTACTCCTACTCGTCCTATTCCTACTCCTACTCCTCCTACTATTTCTACATCACAACACGAGAACCCGTTATATCCGATTTTCAGCTTACGCAACCATCCAACTCGGCCGCCAATCTACTTTTTCAACCTTTGCGTTTGGATCTTGCAACAGCGTCAAGGCGGCAAAGACTAAAAACACCGAACCGCTGAGTATGGTCATTTTTTTCTCCGACACTTTATTGGCAATGTATTTCCCTCCTACACAGGCTGTACCCGTGGCTATGGAATGGCCTAAAAAGCACCCAAAAATAATACCGAACGGTTCGTAATCCCCAGCTAACGCGACGGTAGCTATTTGACTTCGATCGCCCCATTCGGCTATAAACGTCAAAATAAACGTTTGCATCCACGAGACGTTACATAAGCACTCGTAAAATTTACTGTTACTAATACCCGTCTTCCCACTCGTTTCGTTCGTTTTAATTTCGCTATCATCTTTTGTTGAATCTTTTGTTGTTATCAGCGCCTTCTCTTCATCCCGCGTGTTCAACTCTTCCTCGACCTCCTTCAATTCCTCGTTTTCCTCTCCTTCGTCTCTATCGGGCATCCGGCTCGCCGAATACAACGAGTACACCCCGTAAAAAACAAACAAACACACCGAACCGTAGTGCACGACTTTTCTAGGAATCAACGAAGCTGCTTCCATGCCTATTATGACCGATACGAACGTCATCAACCACAGCGCTAATAAAGCGCCAAAAAACACCTCTTTCGGGTCGTGTTTTCCAGACAAACAACTCGCGATAAAAAACGTCCGGTCGCCAAATTCGAGAGAGAGCATGACTAACAAGGATTGGATGAAGCCTGAAAAGGTATCGCCTCGTTGAGTTTCCGTCGCGAATGCTTGCTCTTGCGATTCCGGTTGAAACAACATTTTATTTTCATTCCCGCGGGAAAGGGGGAGATTTCTGAAGCATTTCTTCTTTTTTTTTACGAGAGAAAAAAAGAGAACCGAAAAAGACAGTGTAAATGGTACAAAATGATGTGTTAAAAATATATGGAATGAAATAAAAAGTAAAAGTCACACACACGCGCACGCGCACACACGCACGCACGCACCACATAATTTAAGTAGATTGAGTGGCCACGGTGGAGGAAGCCTTCATCCAACTCGGCAACGCGTTTGCGTAATCCGAGCTCGGGTCGTCGAACACGGCCATGATGCCAAAAATCAAAAAGATGAAACCACCGACCATGGCGATTTTCTTCTCGGAAATCTTCTGCGCTAAGATGCGACCTCCTATGCACGCCGTGGAAGTGGCTAAACCATGACCTAAGGAACCACCGATGATGATGCCGTATGGGTTGTAATCGGCAGCCATGGCGATGGTGGCAATTTGCGACCGGTCGCCCCATTCCGCTAAAAAGGTTAACGTGAACGCTTGGACGAAGATGACGGAGACAAAGAATTCCCACCACTGCTTTTCGTGTTTAGTCGCTTTTTTCATCGATGATTTACCCTTTTCCGCTAAGGACACCGTAATATCGTCGTCGTCCTTGCTCGTATTGTTGTCGTCGGATTTTTTACCAGATCGTTCGTTAGCGAGTTCGTCCAATTCGTGTTCGACTTCCTCGAACTCTTCGGAAACTTTGTCGGACATGAATTGGGAGTTATACAACATGGTGACGCCATAGCCAAGAAATAAGATAACCGCTGCCCAATGGACGAACCATCGTGGTAAGAACATAGGCGCAGCTACGCCTAATAAAGTGGAGACGACCGTCATCACCGCCAACGCGCTAAAAGCACCAAAAAATACAATTCTTCGAGAATGTTTCACCGACATTAATGCGGCAATGAAATACGTTCTGTCACCAACTTCGATGAATAAAATAACCAAAAATGAGGTGACTAATCCACTAATAAAAGACGATTGATCCGCGTATTGCGTTTTAAACCATGCGCCCAAACCAGCACCTTGCCCTCCTCTTCTACCTCCGCTTTCGTAATTCTCCAGTCTCGTGACCACCGCTTCCAGACGGTTGATCTCCTTTGCCATCGTCAACAACTCCGTCGCCACCGCACCTTGCTCTTGCTCCACTTTATCCATCACCAGCGAATTTACCGCCTTCGATCCTTCTATGTTCGATAAAACTTCCTGTGCGGTATCCGTAATGTCAGCTAAATTATCTGCGGCGTCTTCCACCGCCTCGGTGGCTTCGTCCACCGCCGCCGTCGCGTCTTCCACGTCCTCGGCAACTTCCTCGACCGTCTCCGCGGTATCTGAGATTTGTGCCGCCGCATCTTCCACCGATTCCGTGGCGTCATCGACCGCATCCGCGGCATCTTCAATTGCCTCAGTACTTTCAGCTACTGCATCCTTGGCGTCCTCTACAGCCTCGACAGCTTCTTCCGTCTGCTCTGCAGCATCTTCAATCGCTTCGCTGGCTTCTTCGACAGCACCTGTGGCATCCGCGACGGCATCTGTCGCTTCATCCACGGCATCCGCCGCATCTTGCACGTCTTCCGAAATTGCTTCTGCTTCATCTTCCGTCAGTGGAGCCGCCGCGGCGTTTTTTCCATCTTCCGCTAACAACACGCGTCTTCTTTTTGCGACCGATCGCGCCATCGTCGTCGTCGCATCATCGTCAGACCGAAAATGTTCCAACGCTCGGGCGTCTCCCGCGAAACAACACGCAACCAGCGCGATCGTCGCGTAAAGTGTCACCAGCAGGAAGCCCCCCCTCGGGGCGCTTCTTTTCCACGTCGTTTTTGTCGTCGTCGTCATCGGGACGGACCGTTCTTCTACTGAAAGGAGCAAAAGGTCCCACGGTGTAAGGTCACGCACTCTCTCGTCTTTCGTTCTATTGTTGAATACTACTCTAATCTTAAAGGGATAAAACTCTTTGCTTCTCATTTTTAAGACCCTAAACATATAACTTTTTTTTTGTCGACTTTTGAATTCCCACATACAAAACAAAACAAAACAAACGCGTAATAATAATAATAACTTGTTGTTGTTGTTGTTGTTGTTGTTGTTAGAAAAAGAGTAACAAACGAACGAACGACGACGACGACGACGACGACTTTTGATGACGCCGACGCCGACGTTTGGTGGTGGTCTTCGCGATGCCTCGTCGAAGGTACACGAAAAGCCGCTATCTCGAACGCAGCTTAAACGACGCGCGAAGAAACGCGTTGCCTTGGCGTTTTTGGTCGTCGTGCTCGCGTCGTCGACGGCGTATCACTTCTTGCGAAGGCAAACGGTGGAGGAGGCGAGACGCATCATCGGGTCTGGACGGAAAGCGAGAACGGATTTGGAGGGACAAGTTTTGATCGAAGAAGCGATTAAAGATGGGCGGATAGGCAGAGAGGTGATTAACTTCGACGATGGTAGTTTAGATAGAATGATCGAGAAAAACAGGAGGAAACAGAAAATGGAGGAAGAGGAGAGGAAGGTGATGTTTCACGAAGAGAGTCACGACGATGCAAAAGAAGAAGAAGAAGAAGAAGAGAATACGAATAACGAGGACGCAGACGATACTAGTGCTACCGACGAGAGCACGATTGACAATGTAAGCGATTCAAATCGTGATGACGATGACGATAGCGATTCGTCCTTAACACGGCAGATTATAGAGAAAGAGGAGGATACTGAGGACGAACCGGAACAAGTGAAACGCGGGGACGAACAAGAAGACGTACAAGAAGAAGATGACATAACGGACGAGCGGTTAGATGAAGTTAGACCAGGCGCGGGTGACGCGGACGATTTGGACCCGAAGCTCTCTCGATCGGAATTGCTCCCAGAAGATCCTTCGCACACGTGTTCGGTAGATCGTTTGAGGACGTTGTTTAGACCGTGTTTACTCGGAGGCGACGTGCAATCGTGTTGTGAAAAGCTCGATTCCGCGTTCGCGCCGGATGCCACGCATCGATTTGAAAATCAAAATGAGGGCGAAAATGATGAAGACACGACGGCGAATTGTTTGTGCGTGTTTACGGCCATGTCCGATTTGAATGAAACGTTTTCGAAAGTTGGCTTGAACGTCTACGAGGACGTCTTAGATAAGTGCGAACCAGATGCGAGAAAGTTTGGATGGTTTGGTGATGGCACGGACAGGTGCCCGGAAGATAACTTGGAGGAGTTGAGAAAACGCAAAGAGGAGGAAATTCGGGAGCACGAAGAAGCGAGGAAAGAGCGCGAACGTAAAAAGAAGGAAATTTATAGAAGAAACGTAGAGAGAGCGAAGAAACAAGAAGCCATTCGAGTCGAAAACGCATTGAAAAAGTCGGACACGGAACGACAAGCTCGCGAATTACGCAGGAGAGAACGCGAAGAGAATCTAAGGAAAGAGGCGAGACTAGTCACGTGGCGCTTGAAAGAGGCGAAAGCAGCGGAGAAGGCTTTGAAGGAAGCCGAGGCTAAACAGGCGAAGTTTTTTGGCACTGGCGGTGGTATTCAAGACGTCGGATGTTACGAAGAAGGTGAAAAACCTATGAAAGGTCAGAAACCATGTTAGATATTTTTAATATGATGCGCTACTAATTATACACTGTATTTCAATTACACATCCTCGACGGCTTCTTGCGATAGCAAGTGCACACTTGCTTCTCTCTCGCCACTTGTGCGTTCAGCACTACCGCTAGTGTGAGTAGACGTGTCCGTTCCTAAAGTGCGATAGTACCGACTTTGCATCAAGATGTACATATCCAAACCGCATGTGCCGAAACTCCCGCATAAGAAGCTCAACGAATGGACGATTTCATCCCACCTAAAATTCTTCATGAAGATTATCGAGATTCCATATGTTACGTTCGCACTAATCGCAAAGAAAAACATCAACATAGACACGCCTTCGCACGATTTCCGCCTCCTGTTTTTTAAAATCTGAAACACTCTCCCACCTAAATAACACGTCGCCGAAGCGTACCCGATGAACCGACCGAACACTACTCTCGTTTTCGATGTCTTACTTATGGCATGATTTAAACATCCGGTTGCGCTTTGTAGCGTTCTCGTGGCACCGCTCATCGAGTTCATCGTTCCAGAACTCGAAAATGACCTGAATGAATACACCGAAACACCCGCGCCTAAAAAGCCAGATATGTACGTCGACGGCGACACTGGTTTCTTCTTCTTGTTCTTCTTTTGATTTCTATGCTTCGGCGTAGACGGGGGGTGGACGTCATCCCCACAACTATCATTATTCCCTTTGTCTTCGTCATGTATGGTACTTATGTTCTCATCAATCATCGACATCACCTCATTCGCGATGGGAGAAGAAGAGTTCGGTTGCACGCCAACATCACGTATCATTTCACCGCCGATATTCAGTCCCCGTCTTCTTCGTAGTTGTCTTTTCGAATACAACACAAACTGGGAAATTAACACCGAATCGCTCATCAAGAAATACACCGCCGTGTAGATTTGTATCGGCGTTTGGTCCCCGGTGAGTAGACAAGCGATCAGATTACAACTATCCCCCGTCGCCCAGAGAAGTAAAAAGTGCATCGACAATCCTTCGCTCGTTTTGAGTCGATAGTTCTTCAAAATTTGGGGGAATTGGCAAACGAACCAAAAAACGACGGACAAAACGCCGCTGAGAAAACCGATATATTCGATTGGAGCGTACGCGCATACGCGAAAAACCTCCCGGATTATGCCAGAATAGGCGTCCGAATCGCACACGCAATAGTCAGATGGTGGCGCTGAGCTCATTTTATCATGGCTGTGTGTGTTCTCTCTTGGAAGGATAATGAGGACAGAAACGTTTCGACTTATATCTATATTCAACTCGCCAAAATAATTTCATTACAACAAGAATATTCGATTTATTTATATCGACTTTATGCTTTGCGATTTCTCTAAACTAATAGTACACTCTTTTTGTAATTACTTACCGCCGTCGTTTTCGTTCTCATCCGAACCTTCTTCCTTCTTGTTATCGTTATCGGTGTTGGTATCATTGGAACCGCCGTCAAGCGTAGCGCGTAAGGATTTTTCTAGCGCCAACTTCGCGCGTAAGCCTCCAAGTTGTTCTTCCAAGCCGGATTTCGCGAGGCGTAAGCGATCGAGTAACCCCACTGAACTGGACATGGCCGCAGCCCTGCGAGCGATTAACTTTTCGTTTTCATCCGCGGAGGCGAACGGGACTTCCTGGAAAGCCGCAAAGGAGAGGCGCTCGGCCCGGACCATAGCGGAAGCTCGAGATCTTTTATTTACGTCTGTAGCTGCGATCTTCATCTCTTCTTCGTCTTCTTCTTCGTTCTGTGACATCGTGAGTGCCGCTGATCGACGCAAACGAGATAAGATGGCATCGTCCAAGGATAATCCAGCTTTATCTTGGTCGCGGTTCATTCGCGCGACGTTTTCCAACTCGATTTTTGCATCGAAGAAGATGCCATCTTCTTCGACCCATTTCATGCTCTCGTGTAAAGAATCAACTTTACCGATAGATTTTGCCCATTTGAGCATCTTTGCTTCTTCGATGGCGAATTTTCGATGTATTTCTGTCGGATAATCCCTTGCAGCTTCCGCTTTCCGAACGACATCGTCAAAGAGCGTTTCTTTGGTCATGTTTGAAACTTCCAATAGACTATCGCCGAACTCGATCACGTAATTCATGAGAAGCTCGACGTCGTCGGCCAATTGCTCGATTTGATTGCGTTCGTCCTCGGTCGGTTGAACGGCAAATTTCGAGTCTGGCGAGTTTACTAACGAATATGTACCGGCGACGTAACCAGCTGGCGTTTCGTTAACGTCCTCAACCATCATTCGCGTTTCACCGACAACCAAAACTCGGTAGGTCTCGCCAAATGTGCCAGAAGATTCACCGTATTCGTCGACGATATCGATAGTAACGCCGTCGTCGAAACCATCGTTGGATAAGATTTTAATCGGTTCGTACTGAATGATTCTTCCTAGAGTACACGTCGCGTTCAATTGTACGGCTTGCGTATCTTCGTCCTCGTCATCTTCTTCGTCCGTACCAAACCCAGATTCGTCGCCGTATCGACTGTTTACTTGCCTTGCAAACTCGCTGAACTTTTCAAACTCTTCCTCGTAGTTGGAAGCGTCCGAATCGGACTCACTGTAAACATCTCCAAACATTTCCAATTTATCATCGCGTTCATTCGGCAACGGCCTTTGGTTTAACTCTTTCTTTTTATCGTCTTGTTCCGTTTGATCTGCCAATGCACTACTGGTGGCATTGCTACTATCTCTACTCTTTTCTTCCTCGTCGTCGTTTCCCTCGTCCAAAACTCTCTTCTTCCTCGTCGTCGTGCTAATCTCGCAACTCGACGGTATTTGAGAATAGTGCACGAAAGCCATCAATCCACCGTGCGAATCCACACTATCGTTCAACAAGCTCACAAACCTCGGCTCGTACAAGTGCAGCACCTTCCGTTGTCCGGGAATGATGGGCTCACTTACTGGGAACAAAAGCGACGGGAGCACGTGCGTCGATGGTCCGTTCTCTTCCTCGTGCCTTTTCGTTTTCTCTTGCAGAGATTCGCTCGCTCGTAAATACGTCTCGCCTTCAAACATGTCGCCTTCGTCTACGCTTCCTATGTCTTGTCCTTCTCTGCCGGTCGATGAAGAAGATGACGAAGACGAATATTCCTCGTGGTCGTCGTTGTTCCAAGCGGCGTTGCATTTGCATTTTGTCCATCTTTTCCGTGGCAGATTTTGCGCCACACGTCGTCGTGTTATCTTCTTTACCATCATCGTTCCAAAATCGCCGCGACATCTTCGCGACGACGGCGACGCGACGCGCGTCATTCTTTCCGAGGCCATCGAGGCCATCGTCTCGCGCTTCCCGTGTGTTTTCCAGACGAAAAGAACGAACGAACGAAAGAAAGAAAGAAAGGGAGACTCTCTGTGTCCCACTTTTGTGCGCACTTTTGAATGCCTCTTCTTTTTTTCTTCTCTTTTTTTCTCCGACGTTTTTTAGTTTTGAGATCTTCAGACTTCAAGGGCCTCACGTTTTTTTGGGGTGAACCTTAAACATCCTTTCCTTTTTTTGGGGGGGGGGTGTTTGGGGACCATATATCGTCATATGTAATGAAAACGCCCAAACGAGAGACGAGACTGAATCGAAC
>MDTC01005978.1_pt1 | contig 10249 bp, 7 predicted proteins | sample 811181 | NCBI WGS metagenome assembly MDTC01 (sample SAMN05326644, study PRJNA326480) | marine metagenome | isolation source: seawater | place: Pacific Ocean: North | collected 2011
ATGATCCCTCCTCTCGAAAGGCTTGAGAGGAGGGAAGAGCCGAAGGCTCAGGGAGGAGAGTTTGTCGAGGCGTATGTTGCAAAGCGTACGAGGCAAATCAGCCCGACGAGGGCGCTTGCCTTGGACGCAAGTGCAACGTCCGCTGGAACCGATTTTAAGCTAAATCCCGTGTATATCGTTTGCCCCATGTTGTTGGGGCGTATATTGCAAGCGCACGAGGCAAGTAAGCCCGAAGAGAAGCCCCTTCAAGAAGGACTCTGCAGGAGGCAGAGTCCCGATTCTGTGGGTGTTCAAGTGCGGTTCAGCGTGCTGTGCTGGTGCAACGTCTGTCGGAGTCGCATTCGAGTCTATCCTACGCTTGTTGTCAAAACGCTTCTTTTTCAGCCAAAAAGGAGGGTGGTCTTTTGTGGGATTTGTGATATATTACCGTCTTATGCGGATATAAGGCTACTGCAAGAAAAAAAGTGTAGAGGAAAAAGAAATATGAGAGGTTGTGGATGAGTTCTACAGAGACGACGAATCGGCGCTTTGAGATCTTACTCAAGTTAGGAGCTGGGAAGTGTTCCTTCCAGGAGCTTATGGCTGAATTTGATGTGTCAGATCGAACATTGCGTCGGGATCTCGAAGCGCTCTCTGCGCGCTTTCCCATCGTGTTTGGTTCACATGAGAACGCTTATCAATATCATCTCGAAGATTGGTATCGCTTTCCAGGGATCGCCTTCACGCCTGATGAACTCGCTGCGCTGTGGGTTGGGAAAGAGCACGCCCTCAAAGCCCTCGAACAGCTCCCTTTCTTCGACTCTTTTGCCGCCGCACTTGAGCGCGTTGAACGCTTTCAAAAAGGCCAAAGTTGGCGGAAGGCACAGCAATTACCACAAGTCTATCAGACCGATTTTCCCACGCCACAAATACAAGCTTCTTTTCATGAGCTTCTTTTGCAAGCGACACTCGAACATCAGCGGCTTGAGTTGCTTTACTTCAGCGCAAATCGTGGCGAGGAGAGCTGGATAAAAGTTGAACCTTTCTTCCTTAAGTTGACGGTTCGCGGCCTACATCTCATCGTGTACCATCTCGAAAAACAAAAGTTTGTTTACCTCAACGCAAATCGTATTCGTCAGGCCCACGCGCTTGAGGAGACGTTCTCCCCCGAAGAAAGACGCTTTGATCTGGAGCAGTTTACAAAGGAAACCTTCGATGGGATGCGTTCTACCCCCGTACAAAAGGTGCGTCTCCTTATCAAGGGAAAGACCGCACATTGGGCCAAGGAGCTCTTTTTTCATCCAACACAAACGATCTGTGAGGTCGAAGATGGTGTCGAGATCGCCTTCGAGAGCGGTGGTGAAGCTGCGATCGTGCGTCGTATCCTTTATATTGGACCCGATTGTCATGTGTTAGAGCCACAAAGCCTTAAGCAGCAAGTATTGGAGGCTGTGAGCGCCTTCCTCCAACAACCTATGTGAAAAAAGTGTGTGCATGTATCTATCATGTTTTTAGGTGTTTATGTCACTATTGTTGTGTCGGGGTTTCCTGAACATCTGGTGGGTTTGACGCTATTTGTCACACCCTCTTGTTACAATTCGTTTTGAGACCGTTGAAATATCACGTTAACGTGAAAATGACATGATCTGTCAGATGTATATCTCTTCTTTCGTTGAAGAGGTAAGAACTTAATTTCTCTTTGTATGATCTAACGAGAAGGAGAAGTCACCTTGGAGTATACCGAATTCTTTCGCACGATCACAGGGCACGATCCCTACCCATACCAACAAGAGTTGGCGACAAATGTGTGGCCTGAGTTGTTGGATATCCCTACAGGTTTGGGGAAGACGGCCGCCGTGCTCCTTGCATGGTTCTTCAAACACCATCAAAAAGACACGAACAATCCGAAAAGATTAGTCTATTGCTTGCCGATGAGATCGCTCGTTCGACAAACACATGACGTTGCAAAAGATTGGTTTGAGAAGGCGGTTGACGTTGGTCTCATCTCTGAGGAGGAGAAACCTCTCGTCTCGATCATGATGGGGGGAGAGATTGATGATAAGTGGCTTACCCAAAACGAGCGCCCTGCGTTGTTGATTGGGACACAAGATATCTTGTTGTCTCGTGCGCTGAATCGTGGGTATGCGATGGGGCCTTATCGCTGGCCGATGCACTTTGGGTGGCTCAATAATGACGTGATGTGGGTCTTTGATGAAACACAGCTCATTGGTGTTGGGATCGAGACAGGTGCGCAATTACAGGCGTTCAGACAAAAAATGGGAGCGTTTGGTCCAACGCATACGATGTGGATGAGCGCCACCCTCGACACCCATCAAATCGAGACCATCGATTACAAAAAGCCCCACGGTGAGTACACATCTGTATGCCTCTCTGAAAATGATCTGACGATCGCTCAGGTACAGGCGAGGGTTGGGGCTCGTAAAAAGATTCAAAGGCTCGATGATGTTGTGTTTGGGTATTCCAAAAAAGATGAGCGAAAACAATACACCATTGATCTCGCAAACAAGATCAAAGAGCTCCATAAAGATGGGCACTTTACCCTCGTTGTCCTCAACAGGGTCGATCGTGCACAAGGTGTGTATAAAGCATTGAAGGCGCACTTCGATGAAGGCAAGCTCGCGTTGATCCATTCCCGCTTTCGACCCTATGAACGCAGAGCACTTGAATCATCCTTGTTTCCTGAGAAGCGCAAGGCCGAGATCGTTGTCGCTACGCAGGCGATCGAAGCTGGTCTCGATATCTCCGCAGATATGATGATCACAGAGCTTGCAATGTGGCCTTCTCTTGTGCAGCGATTTGGTCGATGCAATCGCGAGGGAGGAAAGAATACACATGCCTCGATCTATTGGATCGATCTCAACACAGACAAAGACACTATCGACGCGCTGAAGAAAGAAGAGAATACCCTTCGAGGCGAGTCTTTACCCTACACGCTAGAAGAGATGTTTGTTGCTCGTCACTTGTTGGAGAAGTTGGGAGATGATGCTGGACCTGGTTCTCTCAAGGCGATCGCAGATACATACAACCCCCCCAAAGTTTATCGGCCAGTGCTCCGGAGAAAAGATCTTCTTGCCTTGTTTGATACAACACCAGATCTATGTGGTGACCAGCTCGATATCTCTGGCTATATCAGAGACGAAGAAGATACAGATGTCCGTTTTTATTGGCGTGATTTCAAGGAGGCACCTTCAAAAGAAGAGTGTCTGCAGCCTGTACGCGACGAGCTATGTGCTGTTTCGATCGGTGCTGCCAAAGATTTTCTGAAGTCTCTCAAAGAAGCAGACGCCTGGACGTGGGATTACCTGGACAAAGAGTGGCGAGGTGTCGCACCTGATTGGACACCCAAAGAAGGTTACACAAAGCTCCAGCCTGGAATGACTATCATGTTGCGTCAAAGGGCTGGTGGCTACGATGCGTCGCTAGGGTGGACTGGTGAGAAACCCAAAAAGGGAGCTCCTGCTGTTGAGCTTGTGAGTCTTGAGGATGCAAAACGCTTCAATGGGATGGATGACGATCACGACACAAGCACAAGCCGCCCGAACAAAAAAGGTTGTTGGCTTTCGTTGACAGAGCACCTCGATGATGTGGTGAAGGCTCTTGAGGACATTCTCCCTCACTTTGGCCATCTCGATGAACTCGAACCATACAAATATGCGCTGAAAAGATCTGCACAATGGCACGATGTCGGAAAGGCGCATCATGTGTTCCAAGATCGGTTGTTATCTCCTTTTCGAGGTGATGACAAAACGGAGCTTGAACCTCCACCTGAAAGTGGAGAGGGGATCTTTTGGGCGAAATCCAATCACCATCGCGGTAACACAAGCAGAAAGTACTTCCGACATGAGCTGGCGTCGGCGCTTGCGTGGTTACAAGATGAGCAAGAGACCGAAAAGAAAGATCTCATTGCCTACCTGATCGCGTCACACCACGGGAAAATTCGGCTCTCGTTACGTGCATTGCCTGGTGAGAACGTCCCCACAGATGATACGTGTTTGTACGCGAGGGGCGTGTGGGATGGTGACGAGCTTCCTGCGGGGATTGTGTTGCCAGCCATCAACGGACTCTGTGAGGGGAGAACACTCGAATCCTTCAAGCTCGATCTCTCCGTGATGAAAATGGGAGCCGGGAGCTGGCTAGAGCGGATGCTCGCGTTGAGAGATGATGCTGAGTTGGGTCCATTTCGAATGGCATTCTTGGAGACGATTTTGCGATTGTCTGACTGGGAAGGTAGCGCCAACGCCTGCAAAGAGAAGGAAACTCCATGCAAATAAAAACCCCTATGTCCTCTAAAGCAAAGCGCCAACCTCACCCCGTGAGGGGTGCAACTGTTGGGGAAGGCAAGAACGAAGTTCGCGCCAGGGGGATTTTAAATCCCCCAATAGAAACAAACCCCCTTTTCCCACATGAGGAGTACGTCTGATGAATGACTTGAAACTGTCAGGGTGTCGTTCTCTGCCGCTCGCTCACTACTTGAAGAGTCTTGGTCTTTTGCGACTGCTCTCCGAACAACATTCATCGGAGTGTCGTGGATTCTGGAGAGATGAGACATTCTACCTGCGGACGGAGCTTACACAGGATCAGATCATCTCATTTTTCCTGGAGAGCTACAAACCAACACCCATCCTCGCACCCTGGAACGGTGGCAGTGGCTTCGCCCAAAAGGACAAAAACCAGCGCGCTGTACTCGATGATTTTGTGGGGTCTAACGCGCCACGTTTTGCGTCGATCAAAGACAACATCACACGGTTGCAAGACCTCTTGGAGTCGATGGGGCTCACGAACAAGCCCGAAAAAGAAGAAAAACCGATGGTGCTTCGTGCCTGTCGAAATGTCCTCCCTGATGAGAGCCTCGAATGGTTGGACGCTGCGTATGTCCTCACGACAAAAGGACCAAAGTTTCCGCCACTACTTGGGACAGGAGGAAATGACGGTCGCTTGGAATTTTCCAACAACTTTTTGCAGCGCATACAAGAGGTGTTCTCTCTTGAAGATGGAGCGCCAACGCCGTTGTCTGAGATGTGGCTTCGTGGTGCGTTGTTTGATGAGACGACCTGGGCGCTCCTGTCAAAGAAACCCATCGGCCAATTCTTTCCCAAAGCTGTCGGAAAATTCAACGCGACGACTGGTTTTGAGGCGGATTCCTTGATCAATCCCTGGGACTTCATCTTGATGCTCGAAGGTGCGATGTCCTTCGCGGCGTCCGCGGTCAAACGCTTCCAGAATGGGATGAGCGCTGTCAGTACACCTTTCACTGTTCATTCTTCTCATCTTGGCCACGGAACAGCGGCTTTGGGAGAGGGGAGTCGCGCCGAGATGTGGATGCCCATCTGGTCAGAAGCCTGCTCATACAAAGAGATCCACACACTGTTTTCGGAAGGTCGTGTACAGATCGGTCGACGCACGGCGGCCAAAGGCATTGACTTCGCGAAGGCTGTTGTGACGCTCGGTGTCGAACGTGGGATTGTCGCCTTTGAACGTTATGGTTTTCACGAGCGCAATGGATTGGCGTATTTTGCTGTGCCACTCGGTCGTTTCGATGTGAAGGCTGAGCAAAAAGATGCCGACCTCGTGTTGGAGCTGGATGACTGGATGAGGAAGATGGAGGGACGAGTCTCCTCCTGGCCTGAAGGCGTGCGTCGACTCTTTCGGTTGTGTGAAGAGTCGATCTTTGAGCTCTGTCGCGATGGTGGTTCCGAGCACATCACGAAAACGTTTATTTTGTTGGGACGACTTGAAAAGACCTTTGCGTTACGTACTGATTCGCTCAAGGGGTGTCAGCCTGTGCCACCACTTTCAGGACGTTGGCTCTCGGGTTGCGAGATGACACCTGAGCTTCGACTTGCCGCGTCACTGGCTTCCCTCTTCGATATTCCAGGAAGTTCTAGAGTCCCAATCCGCCAGCACTTTGAACCTGTTTCTGTCGGGTGGAGAGGGAGTGGAAAGGACGCCTTTGCAAAGTGGAATGAGAAGGTCGCTCGGCACGAGATTGTTTGGCGAGAAGGTGACATCGTCGGAACGATGAATGAAATATTGCAACGTCGTTTGCAAAAAGCTTCCACTTGGGAGACGAAAAGAGCACTTTTTTCCGGGAGAATTCACGTTAGAGAAGATGACTTGATCGATTTTATCGACGGAAATGTCGATGAGAGCTTGCTGTGCGATCTGCTCTGGTCATGTTTGCTGATCAACCCACATGAACTATGTGCATCAGCGCTCCAACATAAGAATGCCCCAAAACAAAATCTGCGAAAGACACCAATGTTTTATAATCTTTTGAAGTCGTGTTTTTCTGGGTACATACTCGACAAAGAAGAAGGAAAGATCACATTTACAAACATCCCAAAAAAGGGAAAAGACGACGAAAGTCAAAATAAGATCAAGGGAACAGCGATCCCGTTGGTTGCGGGAATTCATCGTCTCGCGATGCGTGGTCGAGGGGCTGAAGCGAGTGTGCGAAGTGTTCGTCGGCTGAGAGCGAGTGGATTTGTGCCTGCGCTTGACAGCCTCGCGATCTCTGGCGACAGGGCTGCGCGGATCGCTGCGGCGCTTCTATTTCCGATATCGGCATATTCGCTCATGGCGCTGGTCTCCCCTTTATTCCGTAAACATCCCAAAGAAGACAAAAGCGAAGAACAAACCACTATCACTGTCTGAGGAGAATAGACATGGATTTCACAACGTTTCAAAATGAATCTCGAATCTTGTTGGAAGCAGAATTGAAACCCCTTCAGGGAACGCGTTTTCAGCCGACTGGTTTTCCAGATCTTGGACCAGCCGCATACAAAGACGCAGATGGCAATGACATGCTTCTTGTCGAATCCGCACAAAGTGTCGCCAACAGGCTTGAGGAGGTCTGTTGGGATAACGCGGCACAGGACTTGATCGCGCCTCTGCAAGGGCTGCCGTACATCAATGTGTTCGATGAGAATGACGCGTGGCTGACATCTTCTGTGAAGGAGTCCCATCGTATCAACAGCCCCTACATCCTGGAGAGCAAAGACAAGACATTTTTCGAGCAGTTGGAAAAGGATTGTGAGCCATTCCAAACGGGACATGTTCGTATCGATGCCTTCGCGGATGTATTGAAGAAGTATGACTTCAATACTCTGTTACATGGTGTGTTTATCGCCAAGAAGGACTTGGCACGTGGACGCCTGCGTTTGCCTCGTGCGATCTCCGGTTTTATCGAGGCGAGTAATGTGAATGTCGCTGCGAGTGGTGGTGTCAAACTCGATCTCGTTAACCCAAAGGGGTCAGAGGGGCAGAGCGCGAAGGAAGGATTTGGTCACGTTCCTTTCCATCGTGATGAGTACACGGGCAAGATCACAGCATTCTTCAATGTCGATCTCGCACAGATCCGCAGTTATCGTCTCGGTGAGGCTATCGAACGCACTTTGATCGCGTTGGCGTTATTCAAAATCCGGGCATTTTTGGACAGAGGTTTGCGGCTGCGTACTGCTTGTGACCTTGAGCTTGTTGGTGAGCCTACCGTCAAACGTCCAAAAGATCTTTCTCTTCCATCTCTTCGGGAGCTTGAGGAGGCATTGCCTGGTTTGATCGCGGCGTGTGAGTTTGGTGGTGAGCCTGTGACGAAGACGGTCTACAAAAAGTGAGGGGGGATATATGTTTGCGATCAAATTTCGCTTTTTGACGGGTCGGTATCACGCGACGCCCTGGGACCGTCAGGTCAACGAAGGTGCGATCGAGTGGCCGCCTTCACCCTGGCGGATATACCGTGCGTTACTCGCCTGCTGGCATCTCAAAGGTGGAGACATTGAAGAGGCGCAGATGAGGGCGCTGATCGAACAACTCGTCTCTGTTCAGCCTCACTATCATATTCCAGATGGTGTCGTTGCACACACGAGACATTATATGCCCCTCGGCGCTCTCGATGGTAAAACGTCACAGGATAAGACGACGAAGATTCTCGACGCCTTTTTGCATGTGAAGAGAGAGGAAGGTAATGAGTATCAACCTCTATGGATGTACTGGCCGGACCTCTCTCTCTCAAGTGCATTGCAAGACACTCTCTCTTCATTACTTGAGAAGATGGGGTATCTTGGGCGAGCAGAGTCATGGGTTGAGGCGTCGTTTGTTCCGATGCCATCCAATATCCCAGAGATGAATGTGTGTCCTGTAGAGGATGAGGGAGCGCTTCCTGAAGGTGATGAAAAGATTCGTCTTTTGCAGGCGATGACGCCTTCTGATTATGGGTTATGGCGTGAACGTGTGAAGGAGAGGAGAGAGGCACAAGATCTCTTCATCAAGCAACAAAAAGCCTATGAAAAGGGGAAGGATGTCTCCAAAGTCAAGCTCACCAAGAAGGATCTGCAGAAGATAGAAGATGCTTTACCCATTGGGATGTTTGAGGCGCTGCAGCTCGACACAGCAGACATTCACAAGGACGGTTGGCAGTGGCCGCCAGGGAGTGTGTGGGTGGATTATCGACGGCCCAAAGAGGCGATGCGTCCCAGGCGCTCTTATGCGCTCGCGAATCGGAAGAGAGTTGTCTCTCCGACTGTTGCACGTTTTGCTGTGGCGGATCAGGTGTTGCCGCGTCTGTTGGAAGCCATCGAGGTTGGGGGAGGATTGCACAGGGCGTTCGTGTCTTATGCGGATAAAATGGTGGAAGGGGGCAGCATCAAAACCATACCCACGGTGCTCTCTGGATGTGATGATGATAAGAACGCGTTGAAGGGGCATCGTCATGTGTTTATCTTGCCGGAATCATCAGGGAGGCAGCGTCGGGGTCACATCTCTCATCTTACATTGTATGCGCGGATGGGTTTTGACGAGGAGGCGCGGCGTGTGCTTGAACGCTTTTCGAAGTTATCTTGGTCTGGGAGGACGCTTCAGCTCGTGTTGTTAGGTGTTGGGCGGCCGGAGGACTTTGCGGGCTTCAAGGAGGAAGCTGGTCAATGTGTGCTCTTTGAAAAGTCGAAGGTGTGGACGTCTGTGACGCCTTTTGTGGCGACTCGCCACCCGAAGACGAAGAAGAGTGGTGCGCCTAAGTGTGATGAACGTGGTTGGCAAATTGGTTCGCCAAAGCACGACTTGGAGCGTTTATTATTGGCGTATCTTCGCGAGGATGAGCCGGCGTTATGTATCGAGTCGATCGAGGAAGAGGCTTGTGTCATGGGTGGCAAGGAGGTCGCCTGGTACAAGTTCAGGACGGAGCGCGTTCGTGGAGGGGGAGGGCGACGAAGTCGTGCGAGTCCCAAGGGATTTCGGGTGACCTTCTCGAAGCCGGTGCGAGGGCCACTTGCTGTTGGGTATGGCGCACACTTTGGTTTGGGGATGTTTCGTCCCATCGACACTGGCGATGAGTGAATTGCCTGACATCTGATTCAGCTGCATTCTTTGGGTGTTTGGAGAGCATTCTTTGGAGAACCAGAGAGGGTCGCTGTGTGACAAGAGAATAATCTATTTTCCCATTTGGTGGGGTTTTCTTTGATTTTTGGAGGCTGTGATGGAAGAGACGTCCATGTCTACACTACCGGTGCGTGCTGTGAATGCGTTCACTTTTTGTCCACGTTTGTTTTGGCTTGAGTATGTCGAAGGGCAGTGGGCCGAGATAGGAGCAGCTCCTGTTGCATTCTGATCGATGCGAAGCCAGAGGCGAGCGTACCTTTGGGATCTCCATGTAAAGTGACTTCGGGTGCGTTTTTGCTTTGGGATATCCATGTGAAGTGACTTTCATCGAGTCTTTGTTGTTCGCGAAATCATGTAAAGTCGCTTTCATCGAGTTGTTTCCGTTCGCGAAGTCATAGAAAGTCGCTTTCATCGAGTCTTTGTTGTTCGCGAAGTCATGTAAAGTTGCTTTCATCGAGTTGTTTCCGTTCGCGAAGTCTTTCGTTTCCATTTCCTTCGAGTTGTTTCTGTTCGCGAAGTCTTTCATTTCCATTTCCTTCGAGTTGTTTCTGTTCGCGAAGTCTTTCATTTCCATTTCCTTCGAGTTTTCGCCGTTCGCGAAGTCTTTCATTTCCATTTCCTTCGAGTTTTCGCCGTTCGCGAAGTCATATGAAGTCATTTTTTTCGAGTTTTTGCAGAAAATACATGCGTTTTTTGTGGCTTTTGATGACTTTCCCGAAAGGAAAAAGGCGAAGGTTGTCATTTGTGATGACTTGGAGAACGGAAACAACTCACGAGAAATGTTTGTGAAGGAGTTGGCGAACAACAAAAACGTTGTCTTTGTGACAAAGATCGAGCTGGCGAACGACAAAGTCTCCTTTGGGGTCGTTTTATTGTA
>MDTC01109005.1_pt1 | contig 10248 bp, 9 predicted proteins | sample 811181 | NCBI WGS metagenome assembly MDTC01 (sample SAMN05326644, study PRJNA326480) | marine metagenome | isolation source: seawater | place: Pacific Ocean: North | collected 2011
ATAATGAATCAGCTGTTTTTTCATACAAAAACCCATTTTTATTATGATTAATTATTTCAGGGAAAGCACCTGCATTGTTACAAATAACAGGGGTTCCACATTTTAATGATTCAATAACCACTAAACCAAACGCCTCAAACTCTGAACAGGCCACAGAGCAATCTGCCTGTCTAAAATAATCGGCCGGATTATCTAGGCGGCCAGTAAATATTACATTTTTTTCAATATTCAGCGTTGCTGCTTGCTGTTTTAATTGTTTAGTATAATGATCACTACCATCTCCAACAATAAATAACTTTACGCTAGATTCAATATTAACCAACTTGCTTATGGCCTTAATTGCAATATGCTGGCCTTTTTCTTGAGATAATTGACCAATAATACATACTGTAAAATTTGTTTTATCTATATTTTTTTTTGGCTCTGCTAGCTTATTGCTATAACTTAAATACGAATATATTACATGAGCCGAATCATAGTTATAATCTTTGGCATATAATTCTTTTAATGCGTAAGACGTTATGAGATTATAATATGAATTTTTTATAAGATAATTTACAAAATATTTATGCAACGGATATTTAACATTATAATTTTCAAATACTTCTCTAACATGTAAAATATTTTTTATTCTAAACAATTTAGCAAGTAAAACGCCTTGCCAAACAATAATTGAATTTGAATAAATCAAATCAATTTTTTGACTTTTTATAAACCATATTAATTTTATTACATTCACCATTGAAACTAAAAATTTGGCTAAATAACTATGTAATTGCAAAATCATGGTTAATGAATGGGTATAAACAAGTGGAAATATTAATACTTTAACATACTTTATTTTTTTTTCATTCAATACTTGCTCAATAGGGCCTGAACGAGGAATAATTAAACTCACATCATGACCTTTTTGAGAAAAATAATGTATTGAATTTAACATACATCTATTTGCACCATATAGTGATGCTGTATGGCTTAAAAATAAAATCTTCATAATTTTTATTATACTTTATAATAGGGGTTATTTAAGTAGTTTCTTTTAATATTATTGATACATATCTACATGAATAACTTAATACAAAAATCAAAGAAAATTCAACAATCGCATTTTATTATGTCAAAAACATAGTAACTCTACATGCCAATTACTTTATTTAAACGACCTTTTATGTTGTCCAAATATTTCCAAAAAATATGCTAAACTAATTACCATGAAATATGCTCCGATTGCTTTATTCACCTATAATCGTATTGATAAGACAAAAAAAGTAATAAAATCGCTTCAAAAAAATAAAGAAGCCAAAAACTCTGATTTAATTATCTACTCTGACGGGCCTAAAGAAACAAGTCTTGATCACGAAAACGTTTTAAATATACGCCATTATTTAGAAACAATAACAGGCTTTAAGTCTGTATCTATAATCAAATCAAAAGTAAACAAGGGGCTAGCCGCTTCTATCATTTATGGTGTAACTAATACTATTAATACATTTGAAACAATAATTGTTTTAGAAGACGATTGTGTTGTTTCTGAATTTTTTCTTGATTTCATGAATAAAGGATTAATTAAATATAAACATAATCAAAATATTATGCATATTAATGGATTTCTTCCTCCACTTAACATAAATCCTCAATGTTCTTTTTTTAGTCCACTTATGGGCTGTTGGGGATGGGCAACTTGGAAAGAATCTTGGCAATATTTCAACAACTCTCCTGACTACTTTATTACTACTTTTTCTAAAAAGGATAAATTAAAATTTAATCTTAATAACACTTATAATTTTTTTGGTGATATTCTACGAAATAAATCTAAAAAAATAAATACATGGGCAATTTTTTGGTATGCAAGTATATTTTTAAAACAAGGTTTATGTTTAACACCTAATAAATCTTTAGTACAAAATATTGGGACTGATGATTCAGGGCAAAACTTTCATTTTTCAACCACTAAATATTTAACTATATTAAGTACAGAACCTATCCGTTATTTCCCAACTAAAATAAACTATTCAGAACCACTATTTTTGGCTTACTGTGATTTTTACAAATCTCATAAACTAACATTTTGGCAACATTTAAAATTAAAATCAAAAAAAATTATACGGCTATTATTTACATTTAAATAAACTTACTATTATTTTTTAAACTCATATACACCTGCCCAATCTGTCGCCGGCGGATTTAGCTTATAATGATTAATTCTGTTTACAAATAATGTTACCGCCTCATCGTTAGGTAGTATTTTTTTACATGTGTCAAATGCCGCTAAGGCCTTTCCCCAGTCTGCCTGTTGATAGGCGGTTAATCCTGTTTGAAACGATTGATAAAATTCATGTTGATTAGCGCTAATATTTTCTTTTAATCCGACACATTCAAACACAGGCATTGGCGTGCCGTTAGCCACCCAGCGTACTGTATCTAATTCACGAAAGAAAAAATCTGATTCGCTTTTGGTTTTAGTGTTTTCATCAACTAAAATGGTAGTGCCATACATTTTATTAATAGCTTCAAGACGTGCACCTACATTTACTGTTGTGCCCATTACTGTAAAACTACGCGATGTTTCTGGCCCAATTGACCCAATAATGGCTGGCCCCGTGGCTAACCCTATTCGGCAACCAACACCTTGATCATAAGCAATATTTAATGTTTTTTGCAGATCCTTATTAAATTTTTCTAAAATAGCTAATGACTCATAGGCCGCATAACAAGCTCTTAATGCATGTTGATCTTTGTCTACAAAAGGTGTGGTCCAAAAAGCCATAATAGCATCACCTATATATTTATCAATAATGCCATGCTCTTGTTTAATTGGCTTTGACATTAACGCAAAGTAATGGTTAATTAATTTAACTAACTCATCAATAGGCAAATGCTCTGAAATTTTTGTAAACTTTTTAATATCAGAAAAAAATACACTCACTTCTTGTTTTTGCGGTTTATCTATTGATGTTTTACTGTCATCAATGAGCCCTGATACAATTCGAGGGTCAATGTATTGACCAAATACTGTTTTAATTTTTTCTTTTTGCCTTAATTCTTTAACCATACTAGAAAACGCAGCTCCTAATGTGCCAATTTCGTCTTTTGTTTTTAAACTAATATTACTACTAAGATCTCCTTGTTGAACTTTTTTAACATTTTCTAACAAGACAAATAATGGTTTTAATATTCCTTTTGCAATACTTATAGCTAAAATTAGTCCCACCACTCCGGTTATAAAAACAGCTATAATAGTAAATAAAATACCTTCTTTTTCATGTTGATTGGCTCGTAACGCGGCTTGTTTTGTAAATTCTTTAATATGCAGATCTACGTTATGTATATGGTGTAATAAGTTTTCTTCTTCTTGAATTAGTTTTTGCTCTTCGGTTGACTCTAGCACTGCTGGGTTTTCTTTGACGTGTTTAAAAAATTCTACTGCATGGTCATGAAAATGCTCGTGCTCATGTTTTATACTTTGAACTTCTTGTAATAAAAAAACAATTTCATCTTTTACTTCTGGGGTTAAGTGTTTATCATTTAAATGGCTATGAATAAATTCTATCTCTTGATTTAAATCTTTTTCAATTTGTTTACTTATTTCTTCAAACTTTAGTTCTAGGTTTTTAATGACTGTCTGATCATGATCTTGTATGTGTTTTGATGTTTTTGTTAACTTATGTAACTGTTGTTTTTCAATGGCTAATTCAAATTGATATACTATATTTTGTTGCTTTAAAATTTCCATATCAATGATTGCCGTTGTACTTTCAAGCGGAATCACAATATTAGCAATGTTATCTAACTCCATATTTATTTTTTTTAAATTATAAACAGACCATAATGTAGCAAGTCCCATTAGTAAAAATACAATGCTGATAATTGTTATAACTTTTGCTTTAATCTTCAATTGTTTAAATATCTGCATTTTTTTATAGTAATATAAAATATATCTAATATCTAATTTTTTGTAACTTATATTTGCGGTTTTACCAATAATCATCTAGCCTCTATAAAATTTTTCTTGTAAACTAAGATTTATGCGTAATAAAAACGGGGCGTGGCGCAGCCCGGTAGCGCACTAGTATGGGGTACTAGTGGTCGCTGGTTCAAATCCAGTCGCCCCGACCAAGTGATTGATATGAAATCAAATAAAGAAATATCTATTGTTATTTTCAAACGTAATTCAGGCAAAAGTTTTTCGCTTAATATCAGCTCGCGCAAGTTACAATTTTTTATTTCTGGCCTTGTTCTTGCATTTATTACATTAGGTGTGGGGATATATCTTTCGTATAATACTAATATTCAACAAGTTGCTTATAACCAATTAAAAAAAGAACATTTTAAACAAACACAAGAACTTAAAGTATTAACAGATGAATTAGACTTTTTTCAAAATAATTTAAACCATCTTATCGAAAAAGAAGAAGAATTAGCTCAATTGCTTGGAAAAGCTGTTATTAAAAAAAAAAATTAAAAAAATATCGTAGTAAAAAATTCTTAAAAGAACTAGCTGCAATTCAACAAGATTCTTTAAGTGATATCGCAAAAGCTCAGGCTTCTTTAGCTATTTTAAAAAAATACTATGACGAATACTCTGCTAAATATGATATTCATTTAAGTAGGTTATATCGTATAAAAACCCGGTTTGATTACACACCATCTATTCGACCTGCTTATGGCCGCTTGATGTCGCGTTATGGTTGGCGAACACATCCTATTAGCGGAAAAAAACGGTTTCATGCAGGTATTGATATTGCGTCATGGAATGGGGCGCCTATTCATGTTACAGCCGATGGCATGGTTGAATATGCTGGCTGGTCAAAAACATTTGGCTATGTTGTGGTGGTTGATCATAATTATGGGGTACGTACTATTTATGCTCACTGTTCAAAACTATTAGTCAAAAAAAATCAGTTGGTTCGTAAAGGCCAAGTAATTGCCCAAGTAGGTTCTACGGGTTTATCTACCGGAGATCACTTGCATTATGAAATACGAAAACGCCGCGATCATTTAAATCCGATCGCATTTTTAGACCTTGATATGTTTACAGCTCAGCAACGAATATGGTAGTGTAATTTTATGTTAAATTCAGATAAAAAATATCGTACAGATATCATTAATACAGTACTAGGTGAAGATGCCAGTTTTAAGGGTATTTTACATTCACAACGATCTATTAGAATTGACGGCACATTTGAAGGTGAAATTAATTCTCAAGGCGAAGTTTTCATTGGTGCAGGCTGTACCGTTAAGGCCAATGTTTTTGCTAAAACCGTTGTTGTTGCTGGTGAAATTATTGGTAATATTGAAGCTATTAAAGGGTTACATATTTTAAAAACAGGTCGTGTTTATGGCGATATTTCTGGCGATCAATTAACTATTGATGAGGGTGGTGTTTACAAAGGTAAAGTCAATATGGATACCATTTCATCAAAAAATAGCTACGAAGGAAAAGTGGTCTTATCAAAAACATAGGGTCTTGTTATGTTTGTGCCACACCTATTGGCAATTTAGATGATACATCTACTCGCCTAATTAATATTTTAAAATCTGTAGCGGTTATTGCAGCCGAAGATACCCGTAAAACTAGTATTTTGCTGCAACATTTTAATATTAATGCATCATTAATTCGACTAGACCAACATAACGAGCAACAACATGTTGAAGCGATGGTATCTTTATTAACTAAAGGCCAAGATATGGCGTTAGTTAGTGATGCAGGCACACCAACAATTTCGGATCCGGGGCACTATTTTATTCAGGCTTTGGTTGAGCGTGATATTAATATTATTCCTATTCCTGGGCCATGTAGTGTATCGACATTATTAAGTGCGGCGGGGATTTATTTACCCCAATATCATTTTGCTGGATTTTTTCCACGTAAAGTGGGTGAAGCAACTACGTTAATCCATTTAGTTAAATCTTATAACTGTCCAATTGTTTTTTTAGAATCACCAAAACGGATTGAAAAAACCTTACAATTACTAACAGATATTGCCCCTGACAGTTACTGTGTTGTTGCAAAAGAATTAACTAAAACATTTGAAACATTTTTCAGAGGCAATCCAGCAACAATTAAATCTCAATTAGCTACGACTTTAATTAAAGGTGAATGGTGTTTTGTTATTCGTTTTGCTGAGGTTGACACAGCAACCACTATTAACAAGCCGTTTTTAGATCAAGCAAAGCAATTAGGTTTATCTAGTAAATCTATTTTAAGTTTAACCAAAACCTTAGGCTATAATAAAAATCAAGTCTATGATTATTTAATAGATACAAATGATTAAACTTTGTTTTATTTGGCTATGTTTAAGTGTAAGTATTGTTGCCGAACTAAATAAAACGCTATTATCTTTTGATCAATTAGCTGGCTGGGATCAAGCCGATGTTAGGCCTGTGATGTCTCATTTTTTATATCAAGCAGCCCCCAAACAACCTGGCAAACAATGGACTAAACTTACAACAAATCTAGAACAAGTTGATATTAATAATAATCAGGCTGTAAAAGCCTTTATTGAAACTTATTTCCAACCAATAAAAGTTACTGATTCAACTTATAAACCACGTATTACGGGTTACCATATTTATACCGTCAACGCCAGCCGCAAACAATCGACTACCTACAATGTTCCTATTTATCGAAACCCAAAACTTAAAGGATTAAACTCTGATTTAACGCATGCAGATATTATTAATGGGGGGTTGGCTAATAATAATTTAGAACTAGCTTGGTTGCCTTCGCACCTAGATGTATATTTGTTGATGATGCAAGGATCGGGATGTTTGTTATACCCTGATGGATCACGCCAACCTGTTGTTTATGCCGGATCAAATGGTCATGGGTATCAATCTATTAGTGATTATATGATTAAGCAAGGCTATATTACCGAAGCACAACGTACGGGGCCTTTTGTGAAATTATTTTTACAACAACATCCGCAATTAGCTCAACATATTTTAAAACAAAATCCGTCTTATGTATTTTTTAAAACCAAAGACTCTTTTAATTATGTAGGTGCGGCCGGGACATTGTTAGCGCCGTATCTTTCTGTTGCTGTTGATAAATCATTTTATTCATTACCAAGTTTTTTATGGTTAGATACCGAGGTTCCTATTATATCTAAAAAAGGTTCGCCACAATTAATTAAATTTCAACAACTGGTTATTGCCCAAGACACAGGCGGTGCCATTAAAGGGCCACAACGAGCTGATTTATATTTTGGATTACTTCCCCAAGCTGAAACGTTAGCAGGCTTAATGAATTATGTTGATGGTTCTTTGATTTATTTTAAATTAAAATAAACCAGCTCCTTTTTAACTACCTAAAAATGATGGTTCTGTCTTTAAGTCGCACAATTCGGTGTTGGGCATAAAGTCGACAACTTTCTGCTAAGACTTTTTTTTCGATTAACGCGCCTTGTTGTTTAATTTCGTCAACAGCATGTCTATGATTGATGGGTACGGTATCTTGTTCAATGATGGGTCCATCATCTAATATTTGCGTCACAAAGTGTGCAGTAGCACCAATGCGTTTTACACCTTTATCATAGGCTTGTTGGTAGGGATTACTACCTTTAAATGCAGGCAGTAATGAATGATGCACATTTATAATATCTTTATTGTAATTTTCAATAAACTGAGCAGATAGTATTTGCATATAGCGGGCTAAAACCAAAAAATCTGAGTGTTGATTTACTAACTCAATTAGTTGTTGTTCTTGTTTATCATTGGCTGTAATAGTTAGGTAGTGGTAATCAATATTATAGTAATCTGCTAGTGCTTTATGGTCGGGATGATTGCTTATAATCATTGATACTGTTACTGGGATTCTACCGCTAGAGACTTGATGTAACAATTCGGCTAAACAGTGCTGAGGTTTTGACACTAAAATAGCCATTTTAAAGTCTTTTTTGGCATCAATAATGGTTACTTGGGCTTGGTAATTTGTTTTAAAGTTAGCAAAGACATAATGTAATTCTTCTTGAGAGTGTGCCACTGTGGTTTCAAATTCAATTCGACAAATAAATTTTTCTGCGGTGGTAACTTGGTCAAACTCGGTAATATTGCCTTGAAGACGCATTATTTTTTCAGTTAGTTTATGAATAATTCCAGGTTGATCGTTACATTGTACAAGTAAATAAAACGATTTTGATTTATGTGGTGACATTATGCTCAATTTCCCTTAATTGATTTTTTTTAAACTTTTTTAATTTCATAAGCTTAACTACTATTTTTTAATTTGACATACACAAACAAATTAAATGAAATTATTTTAGTAATAATTTCGATACTATATTATAGGAGAAACTATATAAATTTAACACAATTAGACAATTAATTTTTAAGACAATGCCACTACTATTAAATAAAATTACACATGGCAATACGCAACCAGAATATCAGGCTGCAACAGTAATACAAAAAAATGTTCGGAGACATTATGAACAAAAAAAGAAATCTGATGCCGCAAGAGTAATACAAAAACATATCGGTCCATATTTCAAAAGAAAGTATGAACAAAGAAAACTTAATCTAATAGCTGTTGAAGCGCTTTGTGAATCATCAATTAAAGAAAAATCATGCGAAATATTACAAAACGCTGGTGATAGACATAGTTTTTTCTATAATTCGCGTGACCAATTTTTTGATATTTTAATGTTAAGTAGAAACAATCAAAATGCAACACAATTTCTTGAAACGTTAAATTTAGGTGATGAACCATTATCAAAAGAAGACATTGCATTAAAAAATGCAATTATTTTTTTTAGCACTCATCAGCCAAGTCATAAAAGCCCATTGGACGTTTTAATTAATATGGCTATATTTTCATGTTATGAGCAACCTTATGTGGACGGGACAAATAGAACTGCTCATGGATCATTTCATGCGTTAAGAACGGCGTTAGTTGCACAAAGAATTCTTAATTTATATGAACAATATCATCCAGAGAAATTAGAAGGTATGGATTTAGAAGATAAAAAACTATTAATTTTAGCTGCTGCATTTCATGATGCTGCAAATCAATCTGAAATATTTCATGATGAAGCTATTCAAGCCGATTTATTTATTGATGTAATGAAACGACTTGGTTTTGAAGAAGATAAAATTACCAAAGCGGCAAACGGTATTCGTTTTAAAGAAGAAGCTGTGGCTGCGGGTGAGGTTTTAAAGGCGGCTGATGTTGAAACTCATTTAGGTTATTGCATACAAGCAAAAATAATTCAGTCTGCAGATGCAATGGAAATGTTACGTATGATTATTCCTAGTAATTTTATTCCACAATTAATGAAAATACATCAAGACTTTGAACCCCATTTGTTGGATACTATTATAGACCCTCACTGTGGAATAACAAGTTTTGAGCGTAGACCACCAGCGGCGTATCGTGAGCACCCATTATTTAAAATTACTAAAAATTCTAATCCATATTTAATGATGAAATCTGTATATGACAAGTTTCTTTCTACACCACAAGATGCTTTATCTTACTCAACTCAAGAGTCACGTTATTTTGTTCGACAAATTCCATTTTCTAACCTTCGAAGAGAAAGCAAAATTGTTGCAACAAATAGCCAACTAGAAGAGCCAATTCTAAGGCCTTGCACCTATATTGGTCGTTATCCAGTTATAACAACAATACTATTTCCTTTTAATCCTAAAAGGTCTTTGGGTTTACTAATTAAGTCCTCAACAGACCCTATACATACTTTTTCTAGAAATGCAGGAACTGACCGACTTTCTGGTACTACTGATGAAAGGGAAAGTGTATTAAAACAGGAAATTCCTTTTGCTACATTAATCACAGAAAGAGAAGATTTAACAAGAAAGGGTTATACAGTATTACCTATGAATGAATGTTTACTAGACTATAACAGAAAAGATGTCTGTGCGATAGTCTTAAGCGATTATATAGAACCAAACTTACTTACTTATATTCAAAACTCATATCCTGGTTTACCCATTTTATTAAACAACCAATATGGAGTATTAATCCCCTATCAACCACCACATCAAAATACAACAGTATCCACTTTAAATAGAATATACCAAACCATCACACAACTACCACAACCAACGACGTAATATCAACACACAACAATTCAACAACACATCATATTAACGCACAAACAAGTTCAACGGTGGGGAACCCACCGCTACCACAACCAACAACGCAATATCAACACACCACAAACAACACATCATATTAACGCACAAACAAGTTCAACGGTGGGGAACCCACCGCTACCACAACCAACAACG
>MDTC01114339.1_pt1 | contig 10248 bp, 5 predicted proteins | sample 811181 | NCBI WGS metagenome assembly MDTC01 (sample SAMN05326644, study PRJNA326480) | marine metagenome | isolation source: seawater | place: Pacific Ocean: North | collected 2011
ATCCTTGCTCAGACCAGCAAAACTCAGAGCGGCGGATCTCGGGTATAGTCAAATACCGTTATCGAGGCACATCTATACCCAGATGACAGCCAAAACCAGAGAAATAACCTCTACTAGCGTAAATAACGCCAATAATGAAAGCATTAGCGATGCTGTTAGCAGAAACTGTAACGGACTTTACTACAGCCAATAGAAGCTGGTTTTTGGTCGCATCTATTTTTCTTGGAACGTCACATTAATAGAAAAAAAATCAGATGCGAAGGGTTCGCCTAGTCTTTATCTGGATAAAAGTGGTCATGGATTTACAACCTGCAACCACCTTTTCAAGATCAAAACCTTTCCCACCTTAAAGTTTGACCTATTTATTGTACTAGCATAATCTTATCAAGATAAATCTCTAACAAGAGGTGGCGAGGCTTGGTCAAAGTCTTCGGCTATAAAGAAATTCGAACACTTGCACCGACAGAAGCTAGCAGCAGCCATGGCGGCCAAAAAAAGGCGATACCAAGTTATTTAATGAACTTACTCCCAAATCAAAAAAAATTTCGCTACCGATCCAAAACTGCAAAAAACATGTGAAGATTTTATAGATACCGATGCCGCCGTATTGTGACAGACTCAAGTGCACGACGACTGTCTATGGCTAGCCTAGCCCGCTTTCAGTTACCCTTAGTAAGATAAAAAAGGTGCTGGCGCATCCTTATAATTCTACTTTTTTGTGAATGATTTTCTAGCGTGGCTGGCTGTATTTCTTCAGGGCAAAACATTCGTGGACAACCCTCAAGTGAGCATCTATCTGTAGATAAAGATTATCTGCAGATAGATGCTCCTAAGTGTGTTACGAGAAAGGTGGACACAGAGGAATATCTTGCGCCTACTTATTTCGATGGGAACTCAGTCCACTGTACCTAGACACAATCGATTTTCGAAATCATAGCTGAAACCTGCTGCTACACAGCGGCTATATCCGTCTTGCTCCTCCTTATCCTCAATAATCACTTTAACTTTGATGGGACCAGGCTGAGGTGGAACAACGGGTTTCATCACCATGGTTATCTTTCTAGATAGGGCCGGATTTCCTGAGAATACCGGAGTTGCGCCCTTATATCTCTGGTTAGCTTGCGCTGAATAGAGTGCGCCCTCTAGCTGATACTGGGAAGTATAATCGGTATTATAAACCCCGATTTTAATCGGCGCCAAACAGTGTATCCGCTTCACAACTTTTTCAAGCAGCTTCTTCTTCGGCTGATTTGCATCATCTGATATTTTTACTTGGTAAAACCTCAGTACAATGATCCCGGAAATTTTTTCTCGAATGGCGCCTGTGCATCCCAACTTCAAATACTTTGCTTGTTTTTCTGGTGTGGCGTCTTGTTCGAGTATTGCCAAATCCTCTTTGGTGGCTTCTTCACCTTTATCACTATCGCTCTCAGCAACGAGGCTCTCAGGCAAACTTAAATTGAAACTAATGGCATCTGTGGTCTCTACCTCGTCCACAAACTGCACCTGCTGATCATTGACCTCGGAAGCCCCTTTATCAGCACCATCTGAGTTACTACCCTTTTTGCCGCATGCTAGTAATAGACCTGCTGCTAATAAGACGATTTTCGGAAAGCTAGTTTTTTTCATTCTTAATCCTTTCTAAGCTAATCAATTTCATGAGTATGGTGTGCAGAAAATAGGCCGACGGTTTGGTTTGCCAATAAAGCCGCCATCAACCGCAATGAGGTCAGTAGGATAGGGCACAGCCTCGTTTAACAACAGCAGATATAAACAGTGTTGATTACACACACAAATGCATCTGAGTTATCAACAAAAAACCCTTAACATATTGTAAGTAATGCCAAAATACCTGTATAACTTTAATACTGATCGTCTTGTGCCCATCATAACAGCAAAATAATTATATATATCTGTTATAGTTATAATATTTGAGATACTGACTTGCTATTTAAGGGAGAAGAGACGCTATCAAAAGGTGGACCGAGCATGCTGTTCAAGAAGAGAAGAAAAGAGTCAAAAGCCAGTTGGCTGCTGGAAATATGCCCCACCAGGAAAGGCTTAAACTTGCGCTGCGCAGCCTCCAAGCCTGCATGAGCGTAAATACTGCAAATTCTAGACTCAGCTGCTACATATACATCATCTCCGCATTGGTTCATCATAGCCGCTTCAAAGGATTGACCTCACTGCAAATCCATCGGCTTGTGGAGTTAGCATTAGATATCTTGAGACTCCAGGATATCAAACCAGCAAAATCGCGCTTAGCCTTTCTATACGGCGAACTCTACCAGGTACGCAGCCAGATATTCCGACAAGAGGGACAACCCTGGCAAGCAGCATGGCAGCAGCAGATGGCTCACCATCTTGCAAATCCGAACCCGCAGGAAGCGGGTTCCCAGTATCTCGCGTTAGGTTTACGGTCCTTTCGGCTGGGTCATGCAGCTAAAGCTCGTCAATACCTATGCCAAGCAGAGCAGCAGGGTCTTGAGAAGCAGCAGCTTTTTCTTGCGAAGATTACCAAGTGTCAGAGTCTAAGGCTCTCTGGGCAGCTCGAAAGAGCTTTGAAAGATTTAAGCGCAGGCTTTGAGGAGTCTCATTTAGAGCCTAGACAGCTGTTAGAACTTGAGTGGGAAAAGATTTGTTGCCGCCTATGCGCAAGCCTCGATCTAAGCGAAATGTTTGCAACGGTTAGAAAAGGGCGTCCCCACTACCAGTCAAGCTATATTATCGAGGCCTTCCTATGGGGAGCCCTTCTCAAACAGCGCAGCTGGTTAATGGGCCCTTACAAAATGCAGGTTATTAGACGCAGGGCCCATCTTAATCCAGCAAGCCTAGGGTTCTTCTACCAAGTCGGCATTGTGATCGAGCAATCCTATGACTACGATATTCCTCTAGCAACCCGACTCTTTAATTTAGGTAACCACTTAGGTCGCTCGGGAGAGTTGGTCACAGTGGATAAGGAGCTATTATTCTTGGCCGCATCCTTTAGATTTCTTAATCGCAGCAAAGCTTACGAGCTAGCAGATCTGGTCAAACACCAATATGCCAAACTATGTCATCAGCTTACAGAAGGAGACTCTGATGACGTGCTCGGACTTCATGGCGAAGCTGGTTGAACTTTTTCCAAATATTGGGGTTGAGAGCAATTCTGAGTTGATTTAGCTGGGCAGTCATCAGCAGGAGAGAGGTGATTAATAAGCTCCTTGCCCTTACCTGGTTTAGTTTTGTTATTTTCATCTCCGGCCGTCGAAACATCAAGCTCGGGTTTTTCGATGGCTTCGCCCTTCGAAGTCACCCGACGAAGATCACCCTCCGCTGCGACCCTCAGCTTACCATCTTGATCGAGGCTCGGCGAAACTGTGCTTTCTGCACTATCTGTGATCGTTAGGATCCAACTAGGATACTGATCTTCATCGAAGAGCAAAGAGAAAGATCCGTCAGCAGCTACCTCAGTAACCGCAATGGTAGTGACTTTAGCAAGCTGATTTTCTGGAGATTGTTGTTCATCATAATCAAGCACAAAGACGATGGTAGCATAAGTACCTACCCCCTTACCAAGCGCAACCGCACCACTTGCGCCTACTACCTGGGTCTGGCCACCGGCAATCAATGCGGTGGTTACAAGCTGCGGATCTATCAGGTAGCCGGGAACCATGTCACCCTCATCCGTTGGCCGAGATTCCTCTTTTTCAGCTTTCAGCTTGACTAAACTGCTGTCTCGAACGGCTGCAGTGCTCTCGCCTGTCTGAGAGCCCTGACAGGACATTATCCATGACATTAATGTTATGAGAGATATTTTTCCAATCAGTGACATCAAAGTATCCTAATCCCCCCTAGTAATCCAATATTTATCGGTTATTCCAAGTGATTTCTTGAGAAAAAATTTTAACTCAAATAGAAGGTTGAGTTTTGCCTGCTCGTCAGCGAGCAAAACATCGAAATTATCAAGATCAATGGCTTGAGCTGCTGAAAGTATAACAGCAAATTTTAAAAAATCTGTTTCGCTAAAAATTTCTCTACTAAAATTGATGGCCTGGTCATTCAAGTCGACTTCGCTAATAGCCGTAACCTAGATTCTAGAAAGTTACTGCTCTTTAATATTTAATTGGGTAGTGAGGGTCGCAAAGTTTTTTCGGCCGTTGCTTTCCCCGCAAACCTGATAAGAATAGCCGCCACAATGGCGAGAAAAATGCTAGAGCATCCCCCGCTACGGTCTGAGTTATTTCGGCATCTTTGCCAATATTGGTTTTGGTTAATTGCACCTTATGACCGCATTGGCCGCTAACACCACAAATCGGTGGTTTTCCGGCACTCGGCATAGTCCTGCCACTCTGCATTTCCTCAAAGCATTGTGTGAGAGACACAATCTATTCCGGCTTATATTTGATGGATATCTCAATTTGGGAAAGTAGGTTGTCGCTAATTTTGGTCATGTTGCCCAGGAGTCGATCAAGCCCGGCCTCAGCATTTATTCAAACCAGCTGCTTCCACTAAGTTTGATCTTGACCGCCCTCTCAGTTACTTGCAATTCTGAAAGAGATTATCTAGCTCGACCCGTAACTCAAGCCTACCGGTTTCTAATCTAGCGTTTTTCACCCTATTCAAACCTTTATTTAAAGCATCCTCCAGGTCATCAGGCAGCTTACCCGTGGTGTTATTTGGTTCCAAAAATATCCTCTTAGCTATCTGATCGGTGTCCTCGATTTCACCCTCGGAAACCACATGATAATAATAAGCCTTCTTGATGTTTGTTTTCACCTCTTCGCCCATGTCCGGTATAGTTTTAATCCCCGTTTTTTTTATTGCCAGCAGCTGGTCAAAAATTTGCGTAAATTCATCGAAGGACTTTACAGAGTCCGCGTTCGAAAGGCTCTTCAATGTATCCGCCGCAAGGGCAGTTCCAAACATAGCTTCAAACCTCACTTTAACGCCGATATCAGCACTTTCAGCGATACCATCGACATTACTAGCTGCTGCTGCGTCGACTCCTTTATTAAAATTTGCCAACGAATCGTCAGTGGGGTTAATTCTTTTAACCAGGTCAGATATTTTTTCAGTTTCCGATACTTCGCCACTTTGTTTTATAAACGAATCTACCGCCGACTTATTCAAGGCTCCAACAATATCCTCAATGTTAGGGGCCGATTTTACAAAAATTTTAACCACCCCTGCTCCCTGCGAAAAGGCGGGAGCAGTCAACGAAAGCATAGCAAACACCACCATGCTCCGGATTTTAAACATCATCATAATCAATTCCTATAGTCTTCGTGAATACACAGCTCTCGTAGTGTACCAGTAGTGTAGCAAATAACTGGCTCTTTGTGAAAGGATATCATACTTATGCGCCATCTACTGTATTCAGTTTAAGGCTCCCAAACCGAACCCAAGTCTTTCAACTCCATAGCCACCTATCGGCTATTCTCCAAAAAACTTTAATTTTTTTCAATGAAAGATAGGCCTTACGACCTACGATTCAAAAAATAATCACGATACTTTGCTCTAGCCGTTTTCACCTGCCTGTTGAGAAGCTATAGCCGCTCTATTCTAGCCAGAAAATATGATCAAAGCAGCCTGGCTTACGACTGGTGAGGCACGCAAGCAAGCACCAGATATACCAGCCAAAAGTCCGCAGCATTACGAGACTGGTTATTGTCGATTAGTCTAAAAGTAGACAGGAGCTAAAACTCCTGCTGAGGATTGAAGGCCCTGTCAAAGAGTTCTAAATTTTAGAAGTCAAGCGACACTGATGAAACCTCTTACACTGAAAAATCATTAAAGTTTTTGTTGGTATGCGCCGATATTAGTGGTTCGGAGTAAAAAAATACCTTGCCTCTGCTAAAAGCAGACTTAGCTTTCTTCGATGCTGGGTTATATTAGAGACCTTATCCAACATCAAATCCATACAAGGGCAGGGTTAGTTGTAAAAGTTTTGAAAGGTGCCCTCATGAGGATTTGGTTTTTTCTGATCTGGCTTCTCCCACTGCTAGCATTCAGCTGCAAAAAAAAAGCGAATGAATCTGATATCAAGGTTGATCGGTGGGGTGTCGATCCTGCCTCTTTTACAAGAATCGCTACGTTTGCAAAAGAAGTAAACCTAAACCTTGCCAGCTTTCAAATACGACCTGTCGGGAACGGGCTCACAGATCAGTGTTATTTTCCAGGAACTTCTGGTGCAAGCTATGATCTCTGCGATGGTCTTGCTCACTGGATAGTGGATGACTTATGCAAGGAACCAAATACGGAAAACGCCTATCGATATAAGCTGAGATTCCAGGCTAATGGACCAAACATTTGCCTAAATGTGATTGAAGGCAAACCCCAGATGGACGCTTGCCGATCCGTCGGTAATAAAGCAGCTGCCTGGGTCAATGTCAATGAAGTTTTAAGTTGCGATCACGGAGACTTAGCTGGCCATCCATATATCTCCGTAGAGCCGGGTGGTGATTCTCATCTACTTACGGGACCCGACAGAAAAAATGAAAAACTTAGTGTAAATTTTTATCGTGCTGCCAAACATTTTTCACCCCAAGATATCGGCATTGGGGCAGGTATTGGCTGGAAGAAAGCATCATTGAAAGATCTACATGTTGACTACATCGCCCATGCCACCAGGATTATCGAAAATCTTGAGTACACTGTTGCCTATTCCGAGATGGCGCCCAGTCTAGAGTTACAAGATATTAAACTGGAAATAACCAATAAAAAACAGGGTGAAGAACAAAAACATACCTACGCCTGGTTTAGAGACAACCTTCCCCAATGTCATGACATGTGTAATACATACAACGGACGAATATGTTCCGGCTTTACTCGCGAAAGAAGAGGACTTAAAAAGTGGTTTGATTCGGCTTCTTGTGCAGTGAATAAGTATAAATACGAAACACAGAACATCACGCTTGACAGAGTCAAAGTACCTCAAAAAATTACTTTTATCTATAAAAAAACAGCAAAGAAAAATGATCCACAGAACTTATTAGGTATCAGTATTGATTACAAAATTGATAACAATAGTGTATCGACAGAACATATCGGCAAAAAAACTACCTATAACTCGACTACGAAGACCTCTACATTCGAGTTTACAACGGATTCACCTGATGATTACCTCAAAAAGGCTTACATATCTACCGGAGATGGCCCAGGTGTCGGAGCGATTACGTTTGAAACAGCAAAGAAACAGCTTTGGAAAGTTGATGGGACTGGGAAGTATGAGGTAGCACTAAACACGGTCTCAAAAGCATTAAGGCCACTTGATCTGCGAGGAACAAAAGTTTGCAAACCAAAGCAAGAAAACAATGAGGGCACAGCGGATAAATTAAACACTACACTGGTTCTCTTAGATGGTAACGAAGGCTTCACTGAAGATGAGCGGGTTCTTATTTGCAAGTTTGCTGACCAAGACATAACCGACCGGAAATTTTTGGAACAAAAAATAACGGGCCATTCATACGATGACATTATGCTGGATTGGGCTAAACAATTGATCGAGCTTTTTCAAGAAGTAGATCAGGACATTGAAAATATTGGCCGGGAGGAATTAGCGGCAGACTTAAACATAAACTGGAATCCTTCAATCGTCGGCTTCTACGGCTTTGTTACAGATGAGGGCATTGCCAGCCTAGGGGTAATTAACGCAGATACTGAATACACAAAGGCCGTAGCTAGCCACATTATTAAGGGAGAAGCGAAAGGCGGGATGGCAGAAGAGAGAAGAGAGCTCAGATCCTTCAAGCAAAGGGATACTATGTTGCAAACACGGGGAATCTCCTTCCATGGCAGACTAGAAAGGATAAAAGCTGTTATCAGTAATAATTCCGCACAGAGGATACCAGGCCACAGGGAAATCAAAAATAATTATAACTATAGTCAATTAGATTTGTCGTTTGATATGAAAGAAGTAAATAATGCTGCGGGCAGCAATCTCGATGCAGGAGAACGATTCTCCTTTCTTGAAAATAGTAGATCTGAAGCTACACCACAAGAATACGAAATCCCTGCTGATTACTACCTTTGCCGGGTCGACTACCGAGAATGGCCAAAGTTGAAATTCACAGCTACCGGTGGCAGAAACTCTGCTGGATTCAACACGATCTCGGCAGCACCTAATACGGGAGCCATACACGGCCTTAAGTTTTTTTTCGCCAAGCGAAGTGAAGATGGGAAGTTTAACAACGAAGAGATGTTAGTTATTGAGCCAGGTGCAGGCGAGAAGGACCTGGATAACTATTATGCTAATGACCAAGATCAAAAAACCTGGCAGACCTTATTCCCAGAAGAACAACCTGGTGATGGCTGTCCAAAGGACTCTAACAACTACGTGGTTGGATTTCACGGCGAGATAGCTCTGGCAAATAATGATGCACCTGAAACAATAAATAAGCTCGGCGTATTCTATAAAAATATGGATGATAATAGTAACTAAGATAACAAGGAAATGTGATACCAATGCGTAATGTTTTTTACCAACTAACTACCACAATAAAAATGAGCTTGGCCTTTATTTCCCTCCTGGGCACTGCAGGTTGTAAAAACCCTCTCAGCAACCCCAAATTTACATTTGAAAGGCCGGAAATAGAAGGCCCTGCATGTTATTTTAGCGATTATATAAATCAAGATTCGAATGACAAGGACCTCAATAACGACGGCCGGGTAGACTTATTAGACTTTGAGCAGTGCAAGATGGATCAACTGCGTTCCATGAACGGTACTGCACAGGCGGTAAGAGATGTCGGCAAAACAGTCGAACGTTCGTATCAGCAACTTTTTGGCTCTTCAGCCATCAGAATCGAGGTGCGGCGAAACTCAGGGAAAGGCGTAGATAAAGGTGAGTGGTGGTGCCTCACAGCCAAGATGCAGGATTCAGAATATAAGGTAAGTTGGCAAAAGTGTATAGATGACGACTCCCAAACCGGAATCAGGGAACAGATGTGGATTTTACCGAGAATACCAGTCAATACAACGGTAACGTATGAGCATAATGGTACTACCGGCAAAACAGAATACAAAGATTTTGCATTTAACATGGTTCCAGTAGACTCTTTTACGAACTGGGCCTCCGGGCCACAAGGTGCGAAGCTACAGTGCTTAGGATTGGGATCGGATAAGACGAGCTTGAGTGATTTCAAGGTTGGTGGTACTTCACCTCATAAAAACAGCACTATAAAGCTTTCTGCTGGCTTATTGATAGCTGATTGCACTAACAAAAATTTTCGCAATGTTTGGCTTAATATCGGTAATAACCTAGCAGGGGATGAAATCCTAAATCCGCAGAACCGTTTTAGCCACTTGATACTTGCAGACCCAAAGAGCAACGACCTGAGCAACGAACTCGCAATGAATCACCACCCTCTCGATGCCTTAATGATAAAACCTGGTTTAAGGTATCACCCTACTTCGGGTGGCACTGAAGACGAGTCTAGCGCCTTTCTCGATTTTTATCTCAGAGATGGGCCGATGGGAGCTGAGGGGGGTCCACATAGCGTGACAATCGATATTAGAAAATCCCAATCGGATGCAGATGTGAACAAATGCCCTCACCAGGCCCTTTGGACACAGGAAAAGTTAAAACCCAATAATGTTCAGGATAAAGATATCAGACTCAGCTGTTTGAATACGGAAAGTCAAGATGAGAGGGATAAATCCGGGCAAGATCGTTCGAGCTGGGAAGGAGATGACAAGAAGTGGACATGGGCCAGTAACAAAAATACTATTTTTTTATCACAATGCGAGACAGTTAATTCTCCAACATCTTTGCTTCAGTCCTGCTTCAAAAGCGATATAAACAACGGAAATCGAAACAAACTACACTTATTCTCTTTAGGCACCGCTCGCAATGCAGAAGGGATTACCCTACAGATACTAAAACCAGAAGACAAAAATCAAGTTGTAACAGCTGTTGCGACCGGAAATAATCCACCCGTTAAGGTTGCTTACAAAAAAGACCAGCAGAGCGAAGTGGGAACCCAATTTGCTGGCACATGGACTTCTGCTGAAGCAGAAACAGCTGATAGCGACTTTCAGATGCAACTCTTCCTACAAACCAATGATAATACACTGCAAACAGCATTAGAATCGGCGGGTCTAGTATCTGAAAACTCGGGGATGCCGTGCCTCGACCTTGCGAAGTCGCAGCCAAAGCTGGTTAAAGTAGAATCCGATTCCGATTGTGGGGCGCCTAGATATAAATTTAGTGGCGACAGCACAATAGCGATGCGACAAGTGAGCGAAAACCAAGCCATACAGTACAAG
>MDTC01139517.1_pt1 | contig 10247 bp, 5 predicted proteins | sample 811181 | NCBI WGS metagenome assembly MDTC01 (sample SAMN05326644, study PRJNA326480) | marine metagenome | isolation source: seawater | place: Pacific Ocean: North | collected 2011
GAGCACGCTGATAACGTCATGGCTTTCTTTGAATACGAAACTAAACGTGACAAATGGAATACCAAAGGTGGTGCCGGTGATACATTAAAAACTCGTGCCTACTATCAGGTGTTGACGACATCTAGCTCTCAGAAATTTTATGAAAAATTCATGGGTGAAGATGGTACCATGTCAATATCCGAACTCACTGAATACAATCAAATTTATAGAGAAGCTCACGCAGAGTCTTGGGATGAGCATTCACTAGGAGCAAAACCAGCCATCGAGAAGGACCTAGCGAGTGAAGAAATCTATCACAAGTTCTGGGAAAACCCTGCTCCTTGGAGAAGCATTGATAAGGCCAAAAATGAAAAATGGCTCGCTGGTAAAGGATTAGCTGATGCTAGGGTTTCTAAGGGACTTGACCCATGGGAAATCCCATCACACACCCAATTTGAAGAAAGACCACACACACCTCACCTTAGAAATTTCTTTGAAACAGTAAGGGATAAAGGTAGTCAGGATGACCTTAATTGCACCGCTCTAGACGGTTTCAGAACAACAGTTACCTGCATGAAAATTCATGAGGCGATTGAAAAAGGTGAAAAATTAGAGTTCAAACCTGAAGAATTTGAAGTTTAATATTTGAATTTTTTGAATTTTATTCGAAAGAATTCGTCTAATAGTTAAATATATTATTAATTCAAAGAAACTAATAAACTCTTTAAGACACCCAAAAATATGAAAAAACCGATCATAGCAGCATCTGCTCTAATCATACCATTCTTCGTGGCAACTGCTCAGGATACCGACAAAAGCAAATGGAAAGACGTTGGAATTGAATTCCCTAAGCCAATGTTTGTAGGAACTCCAGTAGCTGCAAAATTGCCTAATCTCGACAAAAGCAAAAAACCAAGACTTGTTCTCAAAGCTCCTGATGGAGTTGAAAACCTTGCCTTGGACATGGAAGTAACTTCTAGCGATCCGGAACCAATCATTGGAGATTTAGATATGATCTGCGATGGAGACAAGGATGGAGCCGATGGTTCATACACAGAGCTTGGACCTGGAAAGCAGTGGGTACAGGTTGATCTTGAAGAAGAAGCAACAATTTATGGAATAGTTGTTTGGCATTTCCACAAGAATGCGAGAGCCTACATCGATGTTGTTGCTCAGTTATCAAATGACCCTGAGTTCAAAGAAGGTGTAACCACTGTATTCAACAATGATCACGACAACTCATCAGGTGCTGGAGTTGGGAAGGACCTTGCTTGGGTTGAAACAAACCACGGACGTATCCTTGACGTTGATGGCAAAAAGGCTCGTTACGTTAGACTGCTATCTAATGGAAACACTGCCAACGAAATGAATCATTACGTTGAGATTGAAGTTTACGGCACTGCTGAATAAATTAAATCTCTCAAAAAAATTCAAGAAGGGTCGTAGTTAACGCTGCGACCCTTTTTTTATTTATTCCTTCTTGAGTAATAACGCCTGCAACTTGCTGGAGTCAGCGGTCGGCAATTCACAATGCTTTCCTTTGCACAAGAAAGCTTCAACATTTTCTTTATCACCATCCGCAAGCGATTTGGCAAATTCCTCAATCGGACCATTGGTTCCAAGAATCACTTTATGAGGCTGATAGACTGAATGCACTGCACGAATTAACTCTTTTGCCTTCGGCGAACTTGCTGATCCCGCAATCACGACCCGGTTCGGCTCTCTGGAGGCAAAGTCTGCTGCACTAAGCATATATGGAACAGCGAGAGCCATTGATTTCATTCTACCAGAAAAATACGATAGTGATTTATCAGCCACCTCCCTGTAGCTTTCTTTGCCCGTTATTGCAGCTAACTTAAGTAATGCTAAAACAGCAACTGAGTTACCAGAGGGCTCAGCTCCATCATAATCTTCCTTTAAGCGAATAATTAAGTCTTTAGCTCCAGTACTCTGATAGAAACCTCCAGCCTTATCGTCATAGAAGCCATCAATCATTCGGTCTGCAATTTGCATAGCAAATTCCAAGTATTCAGTTTTCAGTGTTACTCCATATAATTCTACGATACCGCTCAACAGATAAGCATGTGTATCGAATATCTGTGCATCATCACGCGCACCATCTCTCCACCGGTGATAGAGTCTTTTATTTTCAGTATCCCACATATTTTTCCTAAGAAAAGAGAGGTTCTTTTCCGCCGCTTCCAAATAAGAATCATCACCAAGAACAGCCGAAGCACGGGCAATAGCCCCCAACATAAGACCATTCCAAGAGGTTAGGATCTTATCGTCTAGCCCCGGTCTCACTCTAGTATCTCTTACATCAGACATTTTCTTTTTAGCTGTCTGCAGAAGTAATATTTCTTGAAAATTCAAATCTTCATCAACAACACTAAGAACGTTTTGATCCTTTATTGGGTCTGGATCACTATGATCCTCAAAATTACCTGATCTAGTAATGCCATAGTGCTTTATAACAACACCCATCTCTTTGTCTGATAGAATTTTTTCAAGTTCTTCTTTGGTCCAACAATAAAATTTTCCCTCTTTGCCCTCACTATCAGCATCCTCGGCAGAATAGAACCCTCCATCAGGATGTGTCATATCGCGAAGAATATATCGAAGAATATCTCTTACTACGTTAGCATGAAATTTTTCTCCACTAACGAGATAAGCATCAAGGTACAGATTAACTAGTTGAGCATTATCGTAGAGCATTTTTTCAAAATGTGGAACCAGCCATTTTTCATCTACAGAATATCGGCAAAACCCACCACCCAGCTGATCATACATGCCACCGTTAGCCATTTTTCTGCAGGTATAAGTCACTTGATCAATAGCATCTTGGTCTTGAAGCCTTGTTCCTAATTGAAGTAAAAAAATAGGCTGACTTGGTCTAGGAAACTTAGGCGACTGCCCCCATCCGCCATATGCTGAATCATATTCGCTCTTTAACTGAACTAACGCCTTTTTAAAATCTTCGGCCCCAACGACTCCGCCTTCACCTTTACCTTCATTAGCAAACTCTCCCAATTTATCAGCAATATTATTGGCATCCTGAATAACGCCCTCACGCTTTTCTTTCCAAACTTTTGCAATATTTAAACAAAGGTCAGGCCAGCTAGCTCTTCCAGGAGCCGCTTTAGGTGGAAAGTATGTCCCTCCAAAGAATGGCTTTAAGTCGGGAGTTAAAAAAACATTCAGCGGCCAACCGCCACTACCGACAAGAGCCTGTACGGCAGTCATATAAATTTTATCTACGTCTGGTCTTTCCTCACGATCTAATTTTACGCAAATGAAATGCTCATTCATTATTTTAGCGATCTCTTCATCCTCAAAAGACTCTCTCTCCATCACATGGCACCAATGACATGTCGAATAGCCGACACTAAGTAAAATTGGCTTTTGAGTTTTCTTGGCCACTTCAAATGCCTCTTCCCCCCAGGGATACCAATCAACTGGATTATGGGCGTGCTGGAGTAAATAGGGTGATTTTTCGTTGATTAAACGATTCGTAAACTTGTGTTTCTTTTTTTCGTTACTCACTTTAGGGGACTGAGTTGTTTCATCTGCAACGGCATCTTGAAACGAAAAAAAATTCAAGGAACCGACAGCAAAGACAACAAGATAGTTGAATTTCATAAGACGAGACAATAACTCAGCATTGAAAATGCTTCAAGTTGACATCAATAAACTATAAAATAGCACATTCCTTACAATTCTGGATGGTTTGACAGATCAGAATCAATCCCTCATCATAACTGATATGAAGTCTAAAAAGATTACTTACTGGTTACTAACGTCAATTCTCATATCCTTCACGAGCTTCGCTGAGGAAAAGACGAAAGAGGCCAATCAAAATGAGCAATCTGAAAGTCTTGATTTTATCAGATTCAATGAAACCGATTTTAATGCATCTCTTGAAACTGCCTCAGCGAAATATATTAATGATGATGGAGTCGAAGTTGAGCTGATAGGGGTTGTTCATATTGCTGATAAAAAATACTATCAGGATTTTAACGAGAAATTTAAGATTTACGACTCTCTACTCTATGAAATGGTCGGTGGTGATCCTGACAAACCTTTGACGAAAGAAGATTTGGCGGCCAATAAGAAAAATCCAATGCGCTTTTTTCAGTTACTTATTGGAGGAATGATGAAGTTGGATTTTCAACTCGATCATATTGATTACACAGCAAAAAACTTTGTTCACGCTGACATGACCATGGAAACTTTTCAAAAGAGGCAAAAAGCGAAAGGTGAAAATTTATTTTCATTGATTGAAAAATCAATTGAAGCTCAAGAAAAAGCCGGCAGTTCAAACAAACAACAGTTTAATTTTGCATCAATGTTTAAACTATTAAACGATGAGGGTGGACCCAACGGAATGAAACTTGCCCTTGGAAGACAGTTCCACGACATAGAATCAATGATTGGAGGGATGGAAGGTCCGGATGGTTCAGTTTTAGTTGCCGAAAGAAATTTGACGGCTCTCAAAGTTATGGAGAACGAAATAAAAAAAGGGAAAAAGAAATTGGGTATTTTTTATGGGGCAGCACATCTTCCCGATTTTGATAAGCGGCTCATTGAGGATTATGGCTTTAAAAGGAGCACCAAAACTTGGAACGCTGCCTGGAAGATCCAAAAAGCAGCAGCGAAGAAAGCTCTCAAAGACTCTATATAGTTGTGAACTAAACAGAGCAAAGGAATCTAATATTCTTTCAGACAACTCATTTAAGAGAAACTCATATTCATGAGAACATACTTTATAATTATTACGTTATTCTTAGCTCACTCATCAAAGGCTGATGAATTTAATGAATATGGACTCTATTCTAACAAGTCGGCTTCACCTCAAGAAACGGCACCAGTTAAAACAACACTCCCACTGAAAATAGCTAAGGAATCAAAAATTGCGTACATTGGTAACACCCTTCTTGATAGGGCTCAGCACTTTGGACATTTTGAATCTTTTCTTCAGCGCCGTCTACCTGATCACAAATTAGTCATTAGAAACTTTTCCTGGTCAGCTGACGAGGTTGATATCCAACCAAGACCAGACAATTTCGCAACCACTGATCAACACCTATTATATCATAAGACTGACATCATCTTTGCTGCGTTTGGATTCAACGAATCCTTTTCAGGTAAAGAAAAAATTCCTGAGTTTAAATTTCGACTAAGCAAATTTATAAATCATACAAAGACTCGTGCCTACAATGGCAAGAAAGGTCCCAAAATCATTCTAATATCTCCTACCCCGAATCAAAATTTAAAGCACATTCCAGCTGCTGACCTAAACAATGAAAGACTTTTATTGTTTACACAAGCGATGAGAGAGGTAGCAAATGCTGAGGAAATAGGATTCGTGGATGTTTTCTCTGCGCCTTATCCAGAAAGATCCACTATTAATGGAGTACACTTAAATGATGAAGGATACCGAGCCTTTGGTAGCGCTTTATTCAAAGGGATTTTTAATGAAAGCCCCGAGCCTGTAAACGAAGAGCTAAGACTAGCGGTGGTTGAAAAAAACAAGCAATTCTTCAGACGTTACCGACCTCTAAATACTTTTTACTACACTGGGGGAAGGAAAGGTAGATACGGTTATTTAGATTTTTTGCCAGCAATGAAAAACTTTGAGATTATGGCCAGTAATCGAGACAATGCGATATGGTCAATTGCCAAGGGAGAAGAATTAAAAATCAAAATTGATGATTCAAATGTTCCAGATCTTCCTGAAACCACTCAAAGTCGAGGCGGCAACAAATGGATGAGTGCTGATGATGAATTAAAATCATTTACTATAGATCCAAGGTTTAAGGTCAACTGTTTTGCTTCAGAGGAGGATTTTCCTGATATCGCTTGCCCAATTCAAATTAGATGGGATTCAAAAGGGAGACTATGGGTGGCCTGCTCAACGACGTATCCACACGTTTACCCTGGCCAAGAACCTAACGATAAGATCGTAATCCTTGAAGACACAAACGGAGATGGGAAAGCCGATAAATCAAGCGTTTGGGCGGATGACCTTCATATACCTTTAAGCTTCGAATTTGGAAATGGAGGCGTGTATGTTTCCGAGGAACCTGATTTCACTTTCCTCAAAGACACTGATGGAGATGGTAAAGCGGATTTTCGTTCGAGGGTACTCACAGGTTTTGGCTGTGAAGATTCTCATCATGCACTACATGATTTCGTCTGGACTCCTGATGGTAAACTACTCTTTAGAGATTCAATTTTTCTTAACTCACAGATTGAAACCCCTTACGGTCCAGTAAGAGTAAAAAATTCAGGTTGGTTTTTGTTTGAGCCAAGAACTCAAAAACTCCAAACTTTCGGAAGTTATCCAAACACAAACCCTTGGGGTGTGACTTTCGACAAATGGGGCCATCATGTAGCTAGCCATCCAATTTTTGCATCAACTTTTCACGCAACGAACCCTCCCTACCCTACTCAGCATCCGAGACCAAGTGGAATGCAAGCCTATTCAGGCACTTGTGGACAAGAATTCGTCGACTGGGATAGTTTTCCAGAAGAAATGCAAGGAGGATTTGTAAAGGTCAGATATAAACCGACTAATAGGGTGGAATTTCATCGATGGATTAAATCTGGTGATCACATGCAGGAAAAATATGAGTCCGACATTATTTTTTCAAAAAATCTTAGCTTCATTCCAGTTGATATTCGATTTGGCCCCAAAGGAGCCCTTTATATTTGCGATTGGTACAACCCGATCAAGGGTCACGCCCAATATTCGTTAAGAGATGAAAGAAGGGATAAGGTATCAGGTCGTATCTGGAGGATTACCGCTAAAGGAAAAAAACTTACAGCCCCCATCAAGATTGACAACGCTCCTATTTCTCAACTTCTGGATAACCTAAAGCGCAAAGAGTATCGAATTAGATATTGGACTAAACAAGAAATTCGAAAACACCCATCAACTAAAGTCGAACAAAAGCTAGACCAATGGCTAAACAATTTAAACGATAAGGCGCCTAATTTTCGTCATCATCAGTTGGAAGCTCTTTGGGTATATGCCAATATTGGAATACATAAGGAAGATTTAGTCACCGAACTTATTAATTGTAATGTACCAGAGGCTCGTGCAGCTGCCGCTAGGCAAATCAGGTATTGGCCGAAGAATATGATAGATTCTGCAGAGAAACTCATCGCAAAATGCTCAAAGGATAATGATGAGATCGTCAAATTAGAAGCAGCGATTACATGCTCATGGCTAGGAACCCAGAAATCTTTTAATACTCTTTTAGAATTAGGAGGAAACGATATGGGAAAACACCTCAACTATGCTGTGACCACTGCCCTTGGCTCGGAATCAATTAAGCAGTATTGGAGCGAACAAGACCAAGCCGTTAAGGGTATTCTAGCCCAAGCAAAAAAAAGAAATCAACTCAACGCAGGAAAAACAACACGAAATGCAAGTGAAGCCAACTTTGATAAACAAAAAGGGTTAAAGAAAATTAACATCAAATGCATACCAGAAAGAATGCTCTATGACGTAACCGAGTTTACAGTCAAAGCTAATCAGCCTGTTAAGCTTGTTCTTAGTAATCCAGATTTAACTATGCATAATTTAGTTATATCAAAACCTGGAACTCTAGAGATTGTTGGAAAAGCAGGTAATGAGATGGCTAAAGACGTAAACGGGCTCAAAAAAAATTATATACCAAAGATGAGTGAAGTTCTCTGGTCTACGCCACAACTAAAGCAAAACACCAGTCATACCCTAAGATTCAATGCCCCTAAAGAGCCAGGGGACTATCCATATCTCTGCACTTTTCCTGGACACTGGGTCATCATGAAGGGTGTCATGAGGGTAAAATAAGACACTGTATCAATTTTTGAAATCAGAGTTCAATAGTAAGAAGCTTGAGGTTTATCTTTTTATCTGAAAATATGAAGCAAATGAAAATAATTAATCTCCTAACTCTCATAACGTTTTATATCTTACTTCAGCTAGGAGCTCAGGCTGAGAGGTTAGTGCTCGTTGGGGCTTCATATGGTAAAAACATTTTAGCGATCTGCACTGAGAAGGGAGACCCTATTTGGCAATACAAAACAGCTGGACCTCAAAGAGGTCATACTGGACACCACGATATCCATTTATTGCCTAATGGAAACATTCTCTTTCACGATACATGGACAAGTGTGAAGGAAATTACTCTAGATAAAAAAATTGTTTGGGAATACGACTGTGCAAGCAGTAACGGTAACCAGGGAAAAAGAGTCGATGTTCATGCATTCGCTAGACTCAAAAATGGTAACACAGTGATCGTTGAAAGTGGAGTGGGAAGAGTAATTGAGGTCGATAAAGAAGGTAAACTTGTTCACCAGTTTCCACTGAAAAAAGGAGGAACACAATCAACCAGATGGGTAAGAAAGACCCCACAAGACACATGGTTAGTTTGTTCAGAAAACCCCGGAGTAGTAACAGAGTACGATAATGAGGGAAATGTTGTTTGGGATTACCTTATCAAAACTCGAGTTTATGGGGCTATTCGATTAAATAACGGTAACACATTAATAGCCTCCGGTAGTGGTAACAGCATCGTTGAGGTTAATCCTAAAAAAGAAGTTGTGTGGGAGGTAAAGGGTAAAGTTCCTGGCACAGATATTCAGCTCAAATGGATGACCTGTCTTCAAGAAGAAGCAAATGGAAATTATATTGTAGGCAATTGTCATGCAGGCCCTGATAACCCACAAATATTTGAAATTACAAAAGATAAAAAAGTGGTATGGGAGTACAACGAATTCGATCTTGTTGGTAATGGTTTAGCATGTTGGCAGGTCCTTAACAACGACCAATCAAAGCTTATTAGAGAAAAGCTAAAAACGATTAAAAAATCGTCCTAATTATTTATCCCTTTGAGTTTCTCCTCGATCTCCTTGGAAGCCTGCGTAACAGCGAGCCCCCCCAAACCTGTACAACAAAGTTCTCGGGGCATCATATTTCCCACTTCTCTCATTGCCCCTATGACCTGATCAAGTGGCACTAAATCGTCATAATCAGCAAGCGCCATATTCGCACTGGACAATGCATTGGACGCTGCTGTCACATTTCTTCCAAGACAAGGTGCCTCCACCCGGTTTGCTAGTGTATCGCAAGTCATACCCAATGAACTCTGTAAAGCCATTGATGCTGCAGCCATCTGCTGTCTATAGCTACCCCCATTGAGTAGAACAATTCCTGCAGCACCCATACTGGCTCCAGAACCACACTCTGCCATACAACCTGCTTCTTCTGCCGCAAAAGTGGCACCAGATGCAATAAAAACACCCACCATTCCTGCTGCAAACATAGCATCAACCCGCTGATCCATATTTTTATCCAAGGCATCACTTACTCCTAAAATTGCCCCAGGAAGAGCTCCACAAGAACCTGCAGTTGGAGCCGCGACAATCACACCCATAGAGCTTTTCATTTCCATCATTGAAGAGACATAAAGAATGATGCGATTCAATACATCGCCAGGCACAAGATTTCCTGACTCCATCATATCTCCAAATCGTGGAGATTGGGAATGAAGAATTCTATCCTCATAATGAGTTCCATAGAGGCCTGTCTGAATGGATTTTTCCATTATTTTAATTAATGAAGCCATACGATTCCTAACCTCATCCAAGCTTAGTCCGGCTCTTTCACTTTCGTAAACAGCTCCAAGCTCCCCCAAACTCATTTCTCCATTTTCATTTCTATAGTGATCCATTTCTTGAACGCTCGAAAAGGGCACTTTTAAACCTTTTCTGGCAAGGACAGGAAGAACAGGTTTTAATACTCTTATCTCTAAAACTGATGGGTAAGAGTTTAATTTATCGAGTGTGTTTTTGTTGGGAATTTCTCTACTTTTTAAATTGATAAGAGATTTTTTTTCACCATCAATAAAATCAACCTCATCAAAACTTTCATCGTTAAGGAGCCAAGTCGACAAACTTTCGTCCGATTTCTTTAAAAAAATGACTGTTTCATAATAGTCCCCTTTAATTCTAACGGGAATATCATCAATCTTTTGAACTTCGATCATCCCTCCCCCAGTTGAAATCGCTGTCATTGAATGCTCGTGTTGATTCCCCCTCAGCTTCAATTGGTAAGTATTCGGATGGTCCGCTCCGTAATCAAGGTAACGAACATTAATTTCTATTCCAGCTTTGATCACTTCATCCCTATAATTTGGAAGTCTCGGATCATCAGTCTCCCATCCAAGAATACCTCCAGTTAATCCAAGGTCTGAACCTTGAGATAAATGAGTCGTAAC
>MDTC01204703.1_pt1 | contig 10247 bp, 5 predicted proteins | sample 811181 | NCBI WGS metagenome assembly MDTC01 (sample SAMN05326644, study PRJNA326480) | marine metagenome | isolation source: seawater | place: Pacific Ocean: North | collected 2011
CAAAAAATGCTTCGCAAGGGAAAGAATCACGACCCGCTAAAGATCGAACTTTACGATATGGAAATTGATCCCTCTGAAAGCACGGACCTTGCGGCCAAACATCCTGAAGTGGTGGAGCGCATACGCAAGCTCATGGCCGAGCAGCATGTCCCATCACCGCACTTTCCGATGAAGCCGATCGACTGAGAATGGATTCGCTTGGGACTTGAGCCAAATTTTTCAAATCTCGATTACAGAGATAGAAGGAAACTCTTGAGACTGTCTCTTTCTTTTCGATCTAGTTTGAGAAATGCCTGCTTGGATTTTTCCGCTTCTCCTCCATGCCATAGAATAGCTTCTTCAATGGACCTTGCTCTCCCGTCATGGAGGAGGAAAAGGTAGCCGTTGACTTTTCTAAATAAGCCTAGTCCCCATAACGGAGGAGTTCGCCATTCTCGTCCTGATGCTTCAAATACTGGTCTCTGGTCGGCCAATTCCGGTCCCATGTCGTGTAATAGTAAATCCGTAAACGGTTGTATTCTTTGATTTGAAACCTCGGGCACACCTTTGAGTTTTCCCGTTTTCACTTCCGCCTTGTGGCATTTTGAACATTGTAGCTTGTTGAACAACTCTTCACCTGTTTTCACTTTTGGGTCTTCGGTATCTCTTCTTCCTGGTACCCCTAAAAGCATTGGATATTTTGATAGGTGATCAAGAATGTGATCTTCGACTTCCGGTTCTCCCCCTTTCGGGTAATTCTGTCTTAGTATTTCTTGGTGATCCAGATCTTGCGGATGTACTGAACTGGATAGACCCATGTCAGTATGCAAAGCCTTTGCTGTTTGAGACTTAAGGTCGGGTTGTTCAGCTTTCCACCCGAACCTACCAACCTTTGGGCCAGAATGTGTTTCTACTCTTTGCAACCTGCCTGAAATGCCGTCTCCATCAGAGTCCTCTGGGTCCGACCATTGCTTTATTTTGTTTTCGGGAATGGCTTGGAGGAGTCCGAGCCCGAAAACTTGTGGGGCTAAACGCGTAGATAATCGAAATGGTTTCTTGGGAGGACCATTTCTCCAATTACTCATCTTGTAAATCGGTTTTCTCAATTCAAATTCTTCACCATCCTGAAAAGATCCCTTTTGTTTTTCCCATTTTACCCTGATGCTGACTTCCGGTTTGAGGTCATCAAGAGCAAAATTCTGTAGTTGTTCACCATAAATAGGATGTGGGGCGGGAACCCCTCTTCTTGAATTAGCAATACGACTTATCTTAAATATCAGACTCACCGGTTCTTCGTTTTCATATGGTACTCTACCTCTTCCATCCCTTTGATGACATGCTGAGCATGATCTCGCATTAAAAAAAGGGCCAACACCGTCTCTTGCTGTGGCGGATGCAGGAGCGGCAATCCAGTTTTGCTTGAAAAAGGAATCTCCTACAAAAAAAGATGACCTATTGCCTGAGGACAAGTTTGGCGAAGGTAAGTTAAATGCGTTTTTACCAGAACTCCAACGCGTCATTGCTCCTCCCGAATAGGCTTTTTCGGGAAGGGGCTCCTTACCTATCGAAGCACTCAAAGCTATGGTTGCACAAAAAAATATTAGTAAGAATCTCGCCCATTCCAATATGAGATTCTTTATCATAAGAAAGTTGTGGAGGATTTATTCGCTTATCCCTATCTTTATTCCTAAGGAATCAGCAAAGGATTTCAAATTCGTTGCCAATCCCACTAGGGAGTCGATTGAGTCTTTGATTAATATCCTACCGTTTGTTTCATTTACGGCCATGTCGAAAGGTGCAGGTATGGCGTACGTTGATAGAAATGCTTTACGCATGTCGGCAGAAAGACTTTTCTCTTTTTCCGGGCTTAGTTCTTTAGCCAGTTCTTTGATGCCCGGACCTTTCGTTACTTTTTTCGACCGGGAATGTACGTATTTTCCATGGTATATGTTTTGGATGCCTCGTGCATTGTAGATAATGTCATTGTGGGTATTATCGCTGAAGCATGAATGTTCATCTTCTTGGGCTCTTGTCTCGTAGGCAACGAGCATTCTTTCTCCGGAAAGCTCGAATCCGCTAAGCATGCCCATTCCCATGAGGACTTTTTGAAGTGATGTTTTCGGGTCTTCCGCAAGAAATTGTTTTCTGTAATTCTCTTTCTCAGGTTTCCATTGCTCAACCAGTTCATGCAGTTGAATCTTTATCAATTTAGAACAAGCAGCTAAATATTTCAGGCGACGCTCTGCAAATTTATCCGTGGTGAAATCCGAGATTTTTCTACTACCGCTTGAACCTTGTCGGAGGTCTTGTCCCCATAGAAGAAATTCGATGGCGTGATAACCACAACTGACGTTTGTTTCTCCGTCTTTTTGATTAAGTTGCAATATTAGATCTGCAGTCACATTCGGAAACTTTTGAGGGTTCTGAATGATACCTGCTTTGGGATTGCCCTTCACGCCATCTATGTAGCTTTCATCCATTGGCCAAGCGTTTAGCAATCCTTCAGGCCCATTGGGTTCACGATCTATTGGACCTTCGTAAAACCTGAATACCTCTGATTGTCCGTAGGGAATTCTTGCAGCCAACCAAGAGGAGCGAATAAGTTTCAACCTCTTTTCCGAAGGGCTTTTCGAAAAGTCTTCAATTGCTTGCTCCATGATGCTGGCGGCGTCCCAAGCGTCTTCGTAGTTTGCTAGCGCTATGTTGCAATAATTGTCCAAGACCTTTTCAAATAATAATTCTTTGCCTTGAATTGTAGTATAGGCAGCGAGAAAAAACAGGCTTGGGAGGATGTTTTTGTTCACGAGGAGCTTCATCTTAATAATTATATTTCAGGAACGACAAGTTGAGAATGATTCTCAATAATACTCTCCCGCAAATAAAAAATGTCAAATGAAACTACTCGATTTTAGTCGGTAATCTTAAAAATAAAAAATCCCGCCTTATCAATTTTTCTCGTTTGTATTCACTGGTAGTGAACTTGTAATCTTTACTTATGAATTATTCCTTTTCCTTTTTCCTTTTTCTTTCATTCCTTACTTCGTTGTTTTCTGAACAGCGGTGGAAGAAGCATGTCGTTTTTAAAGGTGAACGCTGTAATGTTGCAGTTGCCGCTGATTTTACAATTGACGGAAAGGTGGATGTGATCGCCAGTAGTGGTGGCAAGACACGTTTGTTCGTTGCTCCCAACTGGACTCCTGTGGTGATTGGAGAGAACGAGGGGCGTGACTTCATTCATGGGGAAACTTTCGACGTGGACGAAGATGGAGATCCGGACTTCATCGGTGCTCGTTACAAACCTGGATTAGTCGCTTGGTTCGAGTGTCCTGCAAACCCGCTGAAGGACAAGTGGAAAATGCGGATCGTTGACGACGAATTGATCGGCATTCACGGTGTCTTGAAGGCGGACGTGGATGGCGACGGCAAGCTAGACCTCCTTGCCAACAGTGGCCAACCCACTGGTATGTTCCCCAATTCCGCCGCTTGGTTGAAGGTCCCCGAGAATCCTCGCAAGGCAAAGCGCTGGACACGTTTTATCTTTGCCGACGAGGATGCACCGGGTTTGAGCCACTATCTCGGATTCGGCGACCTGAACGGCGATGGCCGAGTCGACCTAACTCTTGCCGCCAAGGGAGGACCGAGCGACAAGTCGGGCAAGGGAGAATGGTTTGGTTGGTGGGAAGCAGGTAAGGACCCTACCAAGCCTTTTAAGAAGCATCTTTTTCCCGGTAAGCATCTTGGTGCCACTAATATTCAACCGGCAGATGTTAACGGTGATGGCAAGCTCGACGTCATCGCCTCACGTGGACACGGCAAAGGTCTTATTTGGTTCGAGAATCCGAGCTGGAAGATTCACGATGTGAACACCGAGCTTCTTTCCCCGCACTGTCTGCAGGTTGTAGATATGGACGGCGATGGGGATATGGACGCTGCTACCTGTGCCTACGTCAGCAAGGTGGCCGCTTGGTTCGAGAACGATGGCAAGGGTAACTTCACCACCCACGTCGTTTCCGACGACCAAGCCGCCTATGACATTCGGGCCGTGGACATGGACGGCGATACCGATCTCGACCTGCTAATTGCCGGGCAACTCAGCCATAACGTCGTCTGGTACGAGAATCCGCTCAAATAGAACTTTTTAAGGACTGTCTATTTTTTCTTATCGCTCTTTTTCTTGGGTTTGACCGGCTTGTTCTGATTGATTTTTCGCTCTGTGGCGATGGGGTCTGAGTCGTCGTGCTTCTCCAGCCAAGTAAACAGGGTGTTGCGTAGGCGGCTGACGGTTTCCTTATGCTCGGGGTCACCCGCCAAATTGGTCAACTCGTGGGGGTCGTCCCTCAAGTCGTAGAGGGCGTACTCAGGGCGGTGGTGCAGTTTCTTGACGAGTGGATCGTCGAGGGGGTTCCCCTTGGTGGCCTCGACCCAGGAGGCGGCTGGGAACGCTTTGCCCGGCCTGTCCGGCTTGGTCGGTTCTCCCCGGATCAGTGCGAGGGCCTTAGTGATCGAAACGTTTGAGGTGATTTCCTTGTGGTGGGGAGACCAGACCAAGGAATAGCGACCGTCGCGGATGCAGCGGATTGGGTAGATGCGCTCGCGGTTGTCGATGATTCCCTTGTTGCTGAAGTGACCGATAACGAAATCGTGCACCTTGGTGGGCTTGCCGGTTAGGTTGGCGTATTGGCTGCGGCCATCAAAGAAACGTTTCTTTATTTTGCCTCCGGCGGCCTCGATCATGGTGGGGGCGACGTCGCATAGCCAAAAAAGTTCTTCCGAGACATGCCCCTTCGGAATGGTGCCGGGACTGTAGGCGACCAGCCCGGTGTGGAGCCCGTTGTCGAAACAAGTCCACTTGGCGAAAGGAAAGGCGGATCCTTGCTCGGTGCAGACAAAGAATATAGTATCCTTTGACAAACCTGAACCGTCGAGGAAGGCGCGTATTTGGCCGGCGAAGGCATCGAAGTGGTTGACCTCGGCGTAATATGGGACAAGGGCCTTTCGTAGCTCAGGTGTGTCGATCCAATAGGGCGGAATGGTTAACTTCTTCGGGTCGAAAAGGGAACGATCTCCCGTGGTGTAGGGAGAGTGGGCGTCGTGGGAGGCAATGAACACGCAAAACGGTTTTTCCTCCTTGCGGCAGGACTGGATGAATTTCGTGGCCTTTTCGAAGAGTTGTTCGTTGGAGTTGCCGCCGAGATATTCGAAAGGATAAGATGTCTTAGGTCCAATATGCGTCTTCCCTGCGAGGGCTACGCGGTAGTCCAGAGGTTCGAGGTACTGGGGTATGCTTTGGGTAGTAGAAATGGAGTAGGTGTGATTAAGGAAAGCCTTTGTGCGCCAGGCGGTGCGCCCGCTGTAGAGTTCCTGTCGAAATGGGGAGCACATGGCGACCGAGGTGTAGGCCTTGTTGAATTGTACACCATCTTTAGCCAACTTGTCTATGTTTGGGGTAGGGCAATCGACGCTTCCATAGCACCCTAAGCTGTCTCGGTTTATGTCGTCCCCAAGCAAGAAAACGAAGTTCGGTCTTTCTGCATTCACAAAATGGAGCGTGCAAACAAAGAAAATTATAGACAGTAGTTGCTTCATGGATTTCTTCCTTAATTTAGGAATTACTTTAAGCTGTTTTGAATTTTTTTTGAGATTTGATCAATCCCAGTCTCGACCTTTTCCACATTTTATTGATTCTTTTGTTTCTAGGATTCTTTTACTTTACTTACATCCATTCGAATATGAATATTATCAAAATTCTTTCATTAGGTCTGCTCACGGCTTTATCCACCCAACTCATTGGGGCTCCAGGTGACGAGGTGTACCAGAAAGGGTTCCTGTCCATTGAGGAGTCCCGGAAATCTATCGAATTACCTGAAGGCTATTCCCTTGAACTCGTCCTAAGTGAGCCTCGAATCGAGGAGCCTGTTGCCATGGCATGGGACGGAAACGGTGTTCTTTATGTCGTTGAGATGCGAACTTATATGCAAACTGCCGATGCCACCGGCGAACAGGAGCCTCTCAGTCGGATTTCTCGTCACGAGGACACGGATGGGGATGGAGTCTACGACAAGAGCACTGTTTTCATTGATAATCTGCTGTTGCCGCGGATGGTTTTACCTTTAGACGACCGCGTCATGGTCGGCATCACCAATACCTTAGACCTTTGGAACTATAGGGATACGGATGGAGATGGTGTGTCCGACGAGAAAGTGAAGGTCTTTGAAGGTGGCAGACGGGGAGGCAATATGGAGCACCAACCCAGCGGATTGGTATGGAATCTAGACAACTGGATTTACATCACCTACCAAAACGTTCGTTACCGCTACACCAACGGCGAGTTTAAGACTGAGCGTCTCCCGCGTGGCGGTGGCCAATGGGGGCTGACCCATGATGATGACGGGCGCCTTTATTATTCCACGGGAGGAGGAGAGAATCCTGCCTTCTTTTTTCAGCAACCTCCAATCTACGGAATGTTTGATGCCCCGGGACAAACCGAAGCGAATTTTCGTACCGTTTATCCTATTGCCGCCGTACCGGACGTGCAAGGTGGTCGTCGTCGAGTTGCCGCCAATGGGGGCCTGAACGTTTTCACCGGTTGCGCAGGCCAAGGTATTTATCGTGGTGACCGACTCCCTAAGGAATTATATGGGAATCTTTTCATTCCCGAGCCTGTGGGCCGTTTGATCCGCCGAGCGAAAGTCGACCGTAAGGACGGTTTGACTGTGCTCAGTAACGCCGACCCCGGTCTTGAATTCATGCGTTCTAAAGACATCAACTTCAGACCGCTTGGCGCGGAAACAGCACCAGACGGGACAATGTTCTTCATCGACATGCACAGGGGTATCATTCAACAGGGAAACTGGACCCGAAAGGGAAGTTACCTTCGCGGTGTGATTGATAAGTGGGGCATCGACAAAAACGTCGGCAAGGGTCGCATCTACCGTCTCGTACACAAGGATCACAAACCCGGACCTAAGCCGAATATGCTGGAGGATTCCACTGCCGATCTCGTTGCTCACCTTTCTCACCCCAATGGTTGGTGGCGTGACTCCTCCCAGAAGCTTATTATCCTGCGGAAGGATGGAAAGTCAGTGATACCTGCACTCGAAAAGTTGGCTCGTGAAGGCCAGTCTGCCCTTGGTCGTGTTCATGCTTTATGGACGCTGGAGGGACTGGAAGCAGTAAGTCCGGAATTGATCACGGAAAAGCTTGTGGATTCCGACCACCGCGTCCGCATGGCTGCAGTTCGCATCAGTGAGCCTTTTCTCTCCGATGGCGACAAGACTGTCATTTCCGGATTCAAAGGGCTCGTTAAAGAAACTCATGCCGACGTGTCTCTTCAGACAATCAATTCGATCGCCTACAGCGGTTCAACGGATTCCGAGGTGCTCGCGGGCATTCAAGACAAGTTCATCGAGCAACACGCTGACAAGCCGATCCTCAAAAGCATTGCCGGAAATCGCGTAAAGCTCGCTCAGGAGCGGGCCCTTTTAGCCAAGCAGCGCAAGATAGACGCCCATTTCGGCAAGCAGATGGAAAGCGGGGCCGTCATCTACAAACAGCTTTGCTTTGCCTGTCATGGCAACGATGGAAAGGGTACACCCATGGTCGGTCAAACAGGCGTAACTTTGGCCCCGCCGCTACCAAAGTCACCCCGTGTGCTAGGCTCAGGTGGCAGCCTCGTGCGAACTGTACTTCATGGCCAAACGGGTGAACTCGATGGTAAGAAATACCCTGGGCAAATGCTACCTCTGGGTGCCAACAACGACGAATGGATCGCCGCCATCACGACCTATGTTAGGAATAGCTTTGGAAACAAGGGCGGTCCGATCACCAAGGAATTCGTGGCCGGCATCCGCAAGGAATCGGGCGACCGCCTACTACCTTGGACGGAAGCCGAGCTCGAAGAGCTGGAACCGCCCCTGATTGCCAACAGGAAAAAATGGAAACTCACCGCGAGTCATGGAGCAAACAAACTAGGTGGATGCGTAGACGGAAACGGTAAAAGCCGATACGATACCGGAGCATCCCAAGTCCCCGGTATGTGGGTGAAAGTTGAATTGCCTTCAGTCTGCAAAGTTAACCGCATTCAACTGGATTCAAGTGGCTCAACTCGTGATTATCCTCGCGGGTACCAAGTACAATCATCCATTGATGGAAAAAAATGGTCCGACCCTTTGGCCATAGGTTCCGGTAAACATCCTGTCACCGACATCATCTTCCCCACTACTCAGGCGAAGCACTTCAAGATCACGCAAACAGGTCGAGTGAATGGTCTTTTCTGGTCTATTCACGAGATGCAAATTTTCGGGAAAGCCGTTCCACTTTCGCTCTGAGGGCTTCACCACCATCTTTCACGGCATTTTAACGAATGGGTGGAGGCCAATTCTGTCGGTTATGCTCCTTGATTAATTACTTGATTTACCGTATCTCCCCTCCGCATGTGTGGAATTGTTGGTTATTTAGGTAATAGTGTTGCTCAAGACGCTTTGATCGACGGGTTGCGAAGATTGGAATACCGTGGTTACGATTCAGCTGGTGCGGCTTTTCACGACGGTAATGCTTTTTCTTTGGCCCGTGAGACTGGACGCGTGGAGAATTTGGCTTCGACCCTTCGGGAGAGTAATCCTACCTCAACTTTGGGGATCGCTCATACGCGTTGGGCGACCCACGGCGCGGTTACGGTATCCAATACCCATCCACACCTTAGTCACGATGGTAAAATCGCGCTTGTTCACAATGGAGTCATCGAGAATTATGGTCCGCTCAAGCGGATTCTGGAGGGTAAAGGCATCGAGTTTTCCTCTGAAACCGATTCAGAGGTACTCTCCAACTTAATTGCTTATCACTATGCCCGGTTAGAGGGAGAGGAAGAGCAATTTGCTCAAGCTCTAAGAGAGGCTCTTTCCCAATGTCGAGGGGCGTATGGTATCGCCGTCCTCTGCGTGGATGAACCCGGTTTCTTGCTCGGAGCTCGTCGAGGCTCTCCCCTTGTCGTCGGTTTGGGTGATGGCGAAACTTTCCTTGCCAGCGATGCCTCGGCCTTTGTCGGTCGAGTGCGTGATGCCGTTTACTTGAAGGATGGAGAGATCGCTCTCTTGCGGGAAGACGGTTTTCGCATCATTACGATGCAGGGCGAGGATGCCCAAGCGGTGAGCCAACCGATCGACCAAACGGTCGAGGACGTTGAGATGGGTGACTTCGATTCCTTCATGGAAAAAGAGATTTTTGAGCAACCTGTTGCTTTGGAGAATACCCTGCGCGGTCGCTTTGGTGACGATGGCACGACTGCTAAGCTGGGCGGTCTGGAAGGACATGAGGACGAACTACGTCGTTTGAACCGGATCGTATTCGTAGCTTGTGGTACTGCCCGGCATTCTTGCATGGTGGGGGAATACCTAATCGAGCGGTTGGCCCGTGTCCCCGTTGAAGTGGAGCACGCATCCGAGTTTCGCTACCGAAATTCTCCCAAGGCAGGACATACTTTGGTGATTGCAGTCAGCCAATCGGGTGAAACCTTAGATACCCTTGAAGCTGTTCGGGAAGCGCGTACGAAAGGCCTTCTCACGATTGGTATCACCAATGGGGTTGGCTCCAGCCTTGCCCGAGAAACCGATGGGGGAGTGTATCAACGAGTCGGTGCTGAAATTGGTGTGGCATCTACAAAAGCTTTCACTTCGCAAGTAGCCCTATGCGCGATGTTGGGATTGGCTCTTGGCCGTATGCGCGAACTTTCGCCAATTCAAGGCCGTGAAATAGCGGAAGCACTCCAGAATCTTCCCGAGAATGTTGCGAGCATTCTGCAAAGAGGAGAGACACTTCGTGAATTAGCTCATAAATATTCCGAAGCAGAGCACTTGCTTTTTCTCGGCCGCCAAGACCTTTATCCTGTGGCCCTTGAGGGCGCTCTCAAGTTGAAAGAGATTTCCTATGCTCATGCGGAAGGTTATCCGGCGGCCGAATTGAAGCATGGTCCGATTGCTCTTATCAATCCCGAGTGTCCATCCATCTTTCTCGTCGAAGAAGGAGAACTCGGTGCCAAGACGATTGCAAATATGCAGGAAGTGAAGGCTCGGAGCGGTCCCGTGCTTGCCATTGTGCCCGAGGGAGTGGAAGTACCTGATGGCGCCGCAGACGATGTTTTTCGCGTACCTGCCGTTCACGAGGTGGTTCGTCCAATCGTGGCAACCATACCCCTTCAACTTTTCGCCTATCACTTTGCCCGCATTCGCTCTCTCGACGTCGATAAGCCTCGCAACCTCGCCAAGTCTGTAACG
>MDTC01016145.1_pt1 | contig 10246 bp, 8 predicted proteins | sample 811181 | NCBI WGS metagenome assembly MDTC01 (sample SAMN05326644, study PRJNA326480) | marine metagenome | isolation source: seawater | place: Pacific Ocean: North | collected 2011
CATCACACTTTGATTGAATGTTGGAACTGATATTGGACCTCTGTGGAGTACCGTTTATGGAAATCCGCTGGTAGATTTAGATGCCGAAGTAACTGAGGGCCTTTTTGAGGGACCACACTCAATTTCGAGCGATTTTGCTATGGACTTCATGTATGGAGAAATGACTGGCTTTTCGGTCCCTATGGACGCAAATTACATTCCAACACCTGGTGGTACAGTTCATGAATGGAATGATGCTTTTGTGGCTGAAATATATGGCCTTGATAACAACTCTGCCAGCGCACTTCGTTGGTTATTTAGTTACACAGTTTTTGACCAGTTTCTCGACCCCTTACTGGATTCTTTCCTCGATGTAGTCCCATACAAGACTCAATCAGTAAACAACTGGCTCTTCGGTTGGAATGACCCACTAAGTGGGTGGGTATCTCTTGAGAAAAATGCAACTTACTATGGATGCCAATATGACCAAAGTATAGAAGATGGATTTGGTACAGATTGTTGGACTGATTCTGCATCGGTTTATTCAGTGTTCACTGGCGCAGTAGGGGATTATGAACCGGGTCAACTACTATTCGAAGACTACAGCGAGTACCTACCGTGGAGGACTCCTGCTCGCAACCAATCTGCATATGGTATGCTAGAACCCGTGAACCAATCTGGTGTTGTGGGAAGTTACTTCCCTGCAAATGAACCAGCAAGATCGAACTTGGGTGGATATGTTGTAGCAACAAGCGAAGTTGTAGGAATGGGCTCCGTACTAGGCATTGAAACCTACACACATAAGTTCAATCTTGACCCATTAGACAACCCGATACAAGCAAAACTTCTCGGACAGGAGAATATTCTGGATGTTTTTCCCGGTGCATTACCAGTATACTTTGGCGGTGAAGTAACAATAGAAATGGAGCCAAATGTAAATGCTGCAATTGCTGGAGATTTGGATTCCTACTTCTATCTGGACACTAGAGGTTTGAATGCCATCGGCACAAGTGATCCAGAGATGGATGATTTGCAGAAGGTGTTCCAAATATCACAAAATTCATCGATGACTGAGTCGCAATCAGAGGACTTCAAGGACTTGGTAATTACTAATACGCAACCGTATAGTTATTGGACAAACTTTGACACCGATGGTGATTCAATGTATATCGATCAAATTACATTCGCGATATGGGTACTTGGTATTGTTTCTCTATTGGGATGTTCAGTAGTTGCAAAACTAGGTAGAGGCAGTAATAGAGAAATTGATTGGTCTGAGGAAGAATGATTCAATCTTGATTCACCAACCAACGCATCAGAACTGCTTCGGCATTATTCAGATGTTCTCCCAGCGTTGAACGAGCCATATCTAGTTGCTCAGCCATTTTTCTCATAGAAATTTTCTTCGGATTATCGTAGTAACCCCACTGTACAGCAGCTTGGACAACTTCCCATTGTCGTTCTCCGAGTAGGCCCTTGGGGCCTCCAATCTCCTCGATTTCTTTGATGACTTTGATATTATCAGGAGGATTTATTTTTCTAGCAAGATCGAGGAAATTCTTGATGCCACTTGCCACGCCTCTTATTGTAATTGAGATCCCATCATCTGATATTGTGTATGGGGGCAAGACCGCAATATCCTCAAAATCCACACCGCCAATTGCTAATGGATGAGTGTTGAAAACAACTACAGGGGTTTCTTCACCATCGCCTCGTAGCGTTTCCTCAAAAGTCAGATACTGGGAATTAGAGAGATCTTCCGGACCAAAACCCTCTCTATATTCGCAACGCATCAACTGCCGAACACCTTTTTCTGTGACTGCGAGATGAGCAACAACCTCTAGTTTTGTACAGGGGATTAGCAATTCTTCAAAACCGGTTCCATCCATGCTCTCTCGTGACCAATGGAGGTGGACTACCTGCATGATTGATGATACTGGCTATTGCTTATTGAATACATCGTGAAGATGATTTAATTGCATTTCCAACTGTGATGTCCGGGAAATCCATTATGGTCTAGTTTTAGTTATAGTTGAACATGAGCCAAGACGAATCCAAGCGTTCACGATTCAGAACAATCGAAATTCCTCAGGACAAAATGAAATATCAGCCCGGTTTCAAGATTTCAAATCCAAACCAAATCGATTCGGCATCTGGTGATGCACAATTTGGAATGATGATTTCTCTTGGCGGCGGTGTTATAGCACTGATTCTGGGTATATGGACATTCATGGTTTCAGATACTGATTCTGACATGACATTTCTTTGGCTATCAGTTGGATCATTTGTTGCTGTAATCGGATCTATAGGCCTTGTTGAATTTCAATATCGCCGCAAGGGTTCGCTCTCAATTATTCACGATTACATACTTTCATTTGGATTATTATTCGGGGCATTGGGTACGATTTGGTTGAGTAGATTTGCACTTTATGCAATGTGTGTAGATGCGGCTTTGACGAACGGTTTTTGCCGTGGTGAAAGTGGCACCCCTGATTGGATTCCCGGGGAATGGGGTATTGTGGTTCAATCCACTACAATGGCAATCGCTTTGCTGAGTTTTTGGTTGTACACAAAGCGAGTGAATGGAGGGACTGTGCCTCGATTAGTATTGGTTCTTGCCCCACTTGCTTTAATCGCATATGGTTCAATGCCGTGGGTAGATTATACTGCAGATAATTCAACTTTACCACTAATAATTGGTGTCCTCACTTTGTCAATAACATCAATGGGCATAGCCACAGATAGTGACCGCAGTCCATTGTTTCTGACAGCAGCAATTGTTTCTTCACTGGTCCCATTCCTATACGAGAGTTCTATGGTCGAGGGAGAAGGCCTGTCTATGCTGGTAATGATTGTACTTGTTCAGGGAGTATTTGCTGCACATCCAGGGCTTTCTAGAGAAATGATCGAAAAAGGCTCCATCGCACTTGTTGCTTTGGTAATCATTGCGCAATGGATGGCAGGAGCTACAGATGCCGATTTCATCATTATTGAGCCAATTGTGAGTGATTGGATTAGTCTGCCACTGGTCCTTTGGATGTCTTTACTAGTAGGATATTTCTGGCCAGTACTCAAGAATCGTGTACCATCAATGCCGATTGGACTTGGATTTGGTTTGCTGTTCATCCCAGGGCCTGGAAGTATGTTGGCATGGTGTCTAGCCTTACTTGCATTCATCTACATGCTTACGAAGCCCCAAACTCGCAGATGGGTATCTGATTGGACATATGCGGGCATGATATTTTCATGGTGGGCAAACGGTTGGCTGGCAAATGGAGGGGAATTGACCAATTTGGCAATGGACCCCGCTTTCGTAGCCATACCTCCAATTGCCCTTACAGTCATAGGATTATTTGCAGTAAGAGAGAACAAATTGAAAAATTCGGTGCACCAAGTTGGAATATTTGCAATTATAACATCACACGAATTATTGTTAGGAAATGGCGATATTCTACCATGGGGGGTAGCATTATTCCTCTTGGGACTTGTAGCACAACAAGCATACGATGCAAGGGCAATACTTGAAGCCGGAGAAAAAGCGAGGATGGAGGCAACTGGTCGTGTTGCTATGGCTGTGATCGGATTCATGATAATGGAAATTGCTGGACGTCTTTCAATCACGCAACTGGATTCTTTGACCATGATACATGTTGAAGCCATGATGTTCGCGATTATATTGTATGTGATCTGTAGAAGATTACGAGAAGTAGAAGTGGACATTGGGAAACTCTTTGCTAATTTATGGTACTCAGGAGCAGGAATACCTGTGTATGACTACGCCACAAATACTTGGTCAAATTCATCTGAATCTAAACCTGAGAAGATAGATGAAATGTCCCTTGGACCAGCAGCTAGGATTGGGTTACTAGCACCATTACTGATTTTCTCTACATCATTATCAATGGCATACATCGACTTGAACATTGAGATGTTGCACTTGCTCCTATTGTTAATACCAATTGGTGTACTGACATATGAGGTTCTAGTCGAGTTGCCGAATGATGACCGCACCAGAGCAACGGCTGCTTGGGCGCTAGTACTGATTGGATTACCAATTTCTTGGTCTATTCATTCTTACGAGACCTTCACGTTAGAGACTGGGCTGATATTGTTTGATGCAATCATGCTTTCCGGCCCAATTGCAGTAGATATTGCGCTCAGAAAAAGGGGACTTTCTGGAGAAAAGAATATGCAGGCTGGAGCCGCTACTTTAGTCGCACTACTGGTAATTGGACTACTAGATGTAAGTGGTGGATTACTAGCAATACCAATGTTTGCACTAGTACTTTCACGTGGATACGCACATAGACAAGCTATAGCAACCCGATGTCTTGGATTTGTGTGGGTTTTATGGGTAATTATGCTTGATCTAGATTCTTCTGCGACACTCATATCATACGCACCAGAAATCGCATATTTGCAAGAAATTTCTGTAGTAGTGCCTCGTTGGACTGGAATTGGACTTTTGATGATTGGTGCGCCGTCACTATATGGGAGACTTTCCGATACCAGAGCGAAAAAACGAGGAGAGGAGGTTGATGAATTTGAGCACCCACTTGTTTTCCCATCAATATTTGTGTTAGCAGGAATATTCTTTTTGCTCCCCGATTCACATTGGTTCTTGGTTTTCTGTGTGGTTCTAGCGACTGGAATAGCTTGGGCAGTAGGCGCCTACCAGTGGTTCTACTGGGCCCCACTTGCAATGTTCATTTCTATGGTATTTGCAACTGGAATTGAATGGAACCAGTGGAGTGATGGAGAGGTTTTCGAATTCTCCTCAGTAAGTGCGTTCATTTTCACCTCAGCACTATACATATTGCATACAAAGAAAATACTTTTCAAGAATTTGACTATTGAAGATTCAGAAGAAAATGATATTTCGAAGTTGATTCAAACTGTTGTTGATATCATAGCAATATATTCGATTGTTTGGGCAATATTTGCAGACACTATATTCTATGGGATTGCAATGTTTGTTGGGATTCTAATCTTCACCAAATATGTCCATCAACGCCGATGGGCAAACCTATTGTTGATTCTACCAGTTGTTCATGCTTGGGTAGTGTTTAGAGTCCTAGATGGTCCATATCCTGGTTTGAGTACTGAAATTGCTGGTTTCATCATGCTAATCGAATCGCTTGCCCTAACTTGGTCATCATGGAACATGTGGGACTTTGAGTGGGATGAATGGTCCGATGAACAGGTGTTGGAGATGTCAACTACATCTGGTATTGCAGGAGCGCTGATATTCATACCAAGTGCTTGGTTACTAGTGAATGACATGGGTGACCTATGGCTGTTTGGAGGCATGCTTTGTGTGCATTCTGCAGGACAGGGGGCAATAGGTTTCCAGAGAGATATTTCCTGGAGAAGATTGTATGCAATGATTGGAGTCAGTGTAGGTTTCCTCTTCATTTGGGGCGATATTGATAGCGGTATAATGAAAGGAGTCATGCTCATTCTTGCTGCTTTAACGATGTTCATGCTGGGTATATTGTACATGACTAGGGCTGGATATGAAATGGAGGGGACAAAGGTTCTGAATGCTGCATCATTTTCACCAATCTCAGATGAAATGGAGGATGATTTAGGTGAATTACCAGAGCCTGTTCTTTCAAAAGAAATCGAAGAAGAATCTGAAGAAACCATTGAACAAGATGAGGCAGAAGAGAATGATGAAAATGCGGTTTCTGAAGAGGAGGTGGATGGTGGAGAAGACGAAGAGGTAGAGACTTTACCGGAACCTGTAATCTCTGAAAAATACGACACTATCATCTCAGGGGATGACTATGATGTACAACTTCCTGCAGACATACAGATGAATATCATGAATGCAATCGCTTCAACACCACATGAGGGATTCCGAGCAATTGTCAGATGGAATGCTTGGGGGCAAGTAATCGTCGATTGGGAACCAACTGAGGTTTGAATTGCTTAATCACGCCAGTTAGGTGCACCTGGTTCAACGCCTTTGACATCGGCAATAATCTGTGCAAGAACTGCAATTGCAATTTCTTGTGGAGATTCTGCACCTATATTGACTCCAATCGGACAAATGACTGAATCTATCAATTTCTGACTAATCCCTGCATCAATTGCACTCTTTTCAAATGCTTTCCATTTAGAACGTGAGCCGATACAGCCTATCCTTGGACGGCCTTCGGATCTCTGCAGAAGTCCAATTAGAAGAGTCTCGTCTATTGCCCAATCGTGTCCAAGTAGCATGATATGAGAGAATCTAGACAAAGACTCGACAGTTTCCCCTGAAAGAAATTCTTCCGGTTTCATGACGATACGTTCCTGTGCATCTGGCCATAGTTCTACTGATGCATATTCAGGGCGTATGTCCAATACAGATATTGACCAACTAAGAGATGCGCTGGCATCTGCAATAGCTTGTGCACAATGCCCTCCGCCTGCCAACAATATATGCGGCATGGGTTCGATGAATTCCATGGCTACAGTCAGTATCCCTCCACACAAACTATTGAGAGGAGTTCCAGACAACCCCCCACCTTCCTTATGCAATTGGTATGTTTCTACTCTGCCTTTCTTAGTGACTAGAATCTCTCGAAGATGGGCCATGACTTTCATCTCTAAACCTGCACCTCCAATCGTCCCATACACTTCAGAATCCGTAATGGCCATATGCGCCCCAGGTTTACCTGGAACACTGCCCTGTGCTGATATCACACTAGCCAAAGCGATGGATTCACCTGCTCTGAGACGAGACGTAGCCCACTCGAGTACGCGCTGCGTCATGGATGTCGCAGAAGGGGGTAGAACTTGAGTAATACGTACGGACAACTAGAGACTAACAATTATTGACATATGTGTCAAGCGACAAACATGGCTTCGCTCTCAGATATCATCGAGATCGTTGTCGTCAGCATGAGAGATGCATTCCTTGCAGTAACTGTTTTTGTTGCTGCAATGGTGTTTCTATTCAGTTGGTTACAATATGCAACTAGTGGACGTTTCGTGGAAATTATACAGGAGAATAAGCGATTTCAACCTATAATTGGAGCGCTAATGGGATTGACTCCGGGTTGTGGAGGAGCGATTGTGATGATGCCCATGTATGCTAGAGGATATGTCACATATGGAACCGTCATAGCAACTCTGATTGCTACACTCGGTGACGCTGCATTCGTCCTAATTGGAGCTGCTGTTACAGACAGTCGGTTCATAGCCCCCATGCTTGCAGTTCATGCCATATCTCTGATAGTTGGAATTATTTGGGGATACATCGTAGATTGGTCGGGAACCACACCCACTCATCCACTAGGTCGATTTGGTCCAAAAATAGGAGAAGAAAAAGTGCTTGAATCGGGGAATGAAAATACGCCATTGGAAGATTTACCTCGTGAAGACCCGGAAGGCTTGGGCTACAATATATTGCACCGAGGTTACTTGATTTGGTGGATCGTCACAATAGTGGGTTTGGTTTTTGCTGTTCTATTACTCATTTGGTCAGGACAAGACGCAGAATATTCACTTGAGCTGTCCTTCGACCCTACTACTCTAGATGGATTCATCACTTGGGTTGGGTTGTTAGGAACAAGTTTGTCTATTATTCTCTATATTGCTCAGAAGAATTGGTTTGCAGACGATACTGAAGCTACAATTGGTGACAAATTGCATTCTATGAAGGAGACTATGGTGCACGCGGCAAGCGAAACAGCATTTGTTACATTTTGGGTTATGATTGCATATCTTGTGTTTGAATTCAGTCTCTTATTTTCAGGTATGTCAGAACAAGATCTCTCCAAATATGGTGATGGTTTGATTGCCGTGACTATAGCGGCAATAATAGGTTTGATCCCTGGTTGTGGACCACAAATTATCGCCATCACCGCATACACGAAGGATATGATTTCGTTCCCAGCCCTTGCAGCAAATGCAATCAGTCAAGATGGTGATGCATTATTCCCCCTACTTGTTCGCCATAAGGCTGCTAGTCTCTGGGCGACCATACATACAACCATTCCTGCATTGATTACAGGTGCTGTTTTGTTACTAGCAGGTGTTGACTTCTGAGTTGGAGCATCCTTAATCAAATAACTCATCAACATCTGTTTTTGAATCTATATTCGATTTCTTTGGTGCAGACCATATGAGACCACCCAGAATTAATGCGCCCCAGAACATAATGTGGTTCATGACAACTGATACTGAACCCAATGAAGCCAATCCTATTGCGAATAGATTCATCAAAAGAAATCTGGAACGAAGCCAATTAGTTGGATTAGAGGAATCGCCTACCAAATTATCTAGATCATCAGATAAGGAACTCTTCGCTTTGGTTTTTTCATGGCGAATTGCGTAACTTAAAAGAAAAAGAAGGTAGGGTGCAAATAGTACCAATACCACTGGAGAAGATTCGAATAAAAGGTCAAACACTACTATTAAAGGAATAAGGAAAAAAAGAGAAAGAATACAAAAAACGAATACGTGCCTTGGGACATCAAAAATACCTTTTTCCTTTGTATCTTCTTCAGATTTCTGCCCAGATTCACATTTAGGACAAGGTTCCCATGAATCATGAAGAACTTGACCACATTCATGGCAGTATGACACACCCGGCGTAATCGGCGTTAGTTATTGAAATTCTTCATTGTGAGTGTTGGGGCCAATGCGACCTAGTACGCCCCTTGTCCGTAAATCCAAGCAATGCAAAATCCTTCTGAGAATTCGATTGATAAGAAAAGATAGAATGATGCAATGCATAATCCAGAAAAAACGAGGAGGTAGATTATTGATTTGAACTTCGACGGCCAGAAAAAAAGAAGAGAAAACGAATATATGATCCCAATAAATCCTGTTAGAATAGATGAGAAAAACAATAATTTCGCCAGTTGTTCACCAAGAGTAAACTTCCCATCACAACCTACAGATGAAGATGTCAAATGTATGATGATAGATGTTGTAAATCCAAACAAAAAAACAGTCAGTGTTGTTCTGAACAATAAATAACGCAGTCTTTCCTTTTTCATGTAGTCATGTGGAACGACTTGGGCCATCTGTTGCATAATTTTTGGATTGAGTTCTGAACTTAAAGGAGGACCCTGCACATGGTTATATGGAATACAGGAGCGCTGTATCAATTTGTGAAATCATTCAGGGAGTCCTTTCAAAATCCATAATAGAAAAAAACCAAAATATGGTTTCGCTTGGATTTAAGCATGAAGAAATGGGAATATAAAGTCCTAGATTTAGGCGAGACTGATTCTGAAGGTGAAATACTTTATTCAAACAAGAAATTAATTGCAAAGAAACTCAATTCTTTGGGTAAATATGGCTGGGAGGCTGTAGGAATCGGTGGATTTTCTTCTGATGAAGATTCAGGCTACCACATCATATTGAAGAGGAAGAGGAAGAAATGATTGTGATATGATGGGAAAGAGTAAAGCCGTCCACTCTATGGCCATTGCATGGAAAAATCATCGGTGATTCGAATGTGGATTACCAACAAAAATAATAGGGAAATTACGGAAGAAATGAGTGAATCCATGGTGGCCTTTCTTTCAAGTGCAATTGAAAATGGTTGCATTGGTTCAACATTCGCCGAAGATGACGAACGCATCATTGTGTACACAAGATGGTCAGACGAGATGGCATTGGAGAAATTTCGTTCGTCCGAGGTGTATAAAAATCAAGAAGGATACATCGTCCAATCATTTGCTGCCGCAGGTTTCGAAATCCCTGATGATATACTGTTCAATTCAACTGCAAACATTTTGTTCAGTAATGGCCCGAATTGAATTATTCAATTTCGCAAGGTTGCCTAGCCAAGAAATACTCGGCTAAAGGAATCCTAAAAATCCTATAATTGGCTATTGGCTTAGTCATCATTTGGTGAATCCAAGTAGTAGCTTCTAGCCAATCTAGGCTCTATCTTTAGCCATATGTTACGAATATTCTCCGGATTTTTTGGGTCATTACGGTCCCATGGGCGATACTTGTCGTCATCATCAACCGGCTCAAGTCGATCTTCGTCAGAACCCCCTGTCCCAAAATATGCATGACCACTATACTTGCCTGAACGGTATGCGTAGAGACCTTTGGTGCTCCATGAACCTTCAAAATCATGCCCGGCTCCACCAACAACAAGTCCGAGTGCTTTTGCGATTTCTGCAGATTTTACGGGGTCGTGTAACCAATGGGAATACCACTTTTGCAATGGTTTCCCGGATTGGATATCTTGTTCGATTTCTTCTTTATCAGGATACTTCATTTTTTCAAGGAGCTTGTCATGATAACTTCG
>MDTC01141101.1_pt1 | contig 10245 bp, 6 predicted proteins | sample 811181 | NCBI WGS metagenome assembly MDTC01 (sample SAMN05326644, study PRJNA326480) | marine metagenome | isolation source: seawater | place: Pacific Ocean: North | collected 2011
ACAGAGCACCCAGACGTGCGAGTAATCTTTTACAAATTTTGGAGTCTTTTGATCCGCATCTCTTCTTCTTTTCACCGACGACCGCTGGTCTGCTGCGCCTCGTTTTCTTCTCCGCGCGAACCCCTTTCTTCCTCTCTTCTTTTCTTTGAAAATGCAACACAAAAACACTCCTCCAAAAGTTTACTGCATCTCTCTCTGCGCGTGGTGCATGTGTGCGAGCGCATCCCTGCTCTCTCTCGCGTGTTTTCCTTCGGCGCGATATTGTCCCATCGTTTCTTTCGCGTCGTCGCACGGGAGGCGGCGTAGGAGCCGGCGCGGTGCACCTCGCGCGACGACATTTGCATTGGCAGTTTTGGGGAAAAGGAATCGAATTTGCAGGACAATTTGCGGACCTCACGACAACAAAAGGGAAACAAAACTCGCGGCGTTTGGTGGGTCTTCGTTTTCACCATCGCGCCATCGGACGCGTTCGGCTTTTGTGACGCAGAGCACGCGAGTACTGGTCTCGGTGGACGCGATGAGGTCGTCTTCTTTCGATGGTTCTGCAGAGGACAATAACGTGGAAGAAAGAGGACGAGGACAAAGAGAAGAGGGTGTTGAAGACGTCGCGGTGGACTTTATCGGCGACGGGTTACTCGGTCCACGCAAATGGCTCGGTGCGGCGACAATTATCGATGAGAAAACGAAAGAAACGACATTTTACGGGGTTCCGAGTCACGCGCGAAGAGTGCTCAAGGTTGAACCGCAAACGGGACGAGTGTCCGTCGTCGGCCCGGATTTAGGTGACCGGAAGTTTAAATATTTACGAGGCGTGACGAGCGTGGACCAGGAGGACGAGGAACCGACCGTATTTGCACTCCCATCGTGGGGAGATAGCGTGTTGAGGTCTGATTTTAATAGAGAGGAAGATAACGAGCAACCAGAGATTGCGAATTGGATGGAAGAGCTGTGTTTGCACGACGTGAACGATCGAACGAAATGGGAGAAGAAGTGGATGTGGCACGGAGGACAAATCGCACATAAGAAAGACGGCAATTTGTACGCGATTCCGTGTAACGCGAAAGCAGTTCTAAGAGTGGACGTGAAACAAGCGAAGCGTGGAAAGAACGCGACGGAGAAAGCGAAGGCTATTAGTATGGTTGGCGAAGATTTGATTTCAAAGATGTCTGGAGCACACAACAATAAGTTTTACGGCGGTATCACTGGTTCGGACGGAAATATTTACGGCGTCCCATATTGCGCGGATAAAGTGTTGAAAATCATTCCGGATGCCAGAAACCCTCGCGTGGAATTATTAGACGGCGATGGAGCACTTCACGAGATTCCAAAAGGGAAAAACTTTAAATGGCACGGCGGCACGTATTGCCCGATTGACGAGTGCATTTACGGGTTCCCGTCGCACGCGGATAAAATTTTACGGATTCACTGTAAAACGGGGAAAGTGACGCAAATAGGTGGGAACTTTCCAGAAGATATGAACGAAGGACGCTATAAGTGGGGCGGTGGAGCTGTCGATAGAGAAGGTCGCGTGTATGCGATTCCTTCGGATTGCGCGTGCGTTTTGAGGATAGATCCGAGAACGACCGTGAAAGTGAAAAAAACGATAACAGAAGACAACAACAACAACAACAACAACAACAGCAACGCATCATTAAACAGCGATTGCGACGATTTTGAATCGGAGAGTAAAAGAGGTGCGCCTCCGAGCACAGGCACGGGTGTTAGCGGATCAAGATATAGAGGAGAAGGTTTCCGCAAAGTAATTTTCGATTTCAACAAAGCGCGCGAACAGTCATACTCCATGGAGAGGACAAACAGTAAAGATAAACAAACCGTCGTCGAAGTCGAAGAACCACTCGTAGAATTCCTCGGTGTTGGTGTTCCAGGGATGCTTCCAAACCTCCGAAACAAATGGCAAGGTGGCGTTCTCGCGAACGACGGGATGATTTATGGCGTCCCGTGTGACGCGCCATACGTTCTCCGAATTAATCCAGAAACTGCCGAATGTTCATTCATTGGCGGTGATTTAGGCACGATGGAAGATAAATACCAAGGCGGATTCTTAGCACACGACGGGTGCATCTATTGCATCCCTGAAAACGCCGAACACGTGATGCGCATTCATCCTCCAGGATCCACCGCGTACCCGAAGCCTCAATCCTTGAAAGCGCACAACGTCGCTATCGAAACGCAAGTACCACTGACCAAATCGCAACGGAAAAAGTTTTTGAACAGACGAAATCGAGAGAGAAGTGGTTCTAGTAAAATCGGCAGCGTTGTAAAAAAGAACAGATCATGTTGCGGTCCGAGTCCGCGCGTGTGCCCAGAGAGTCGCCCGCGCGGCTGTTTTTAAAAGGCAAAATGTAAGAAATGACTCAGCATATTATCGGGAAATCCTCACATCACATCACGCGAAACGAAAGCGCACACGTAGTATTATATGCTCCAAAGCAACACCTCTCGCGCCGTGGCATCGATCGCCATCGTTTTGTGGGCAGGTGCGTTGCACTATAACATCCAATCTATAACTCAATCAGACGCGTATAAGAACTCTAAGATCGGGAAAAGTGCGAGCACTTCGTTTTCGTTTTCTCTCTTTACTCCGTCGTCTTCAACGCCAAAGGATATCGACGCGACCCCTGAAGAGGAAGAGGATTGATTCGCAGGGCTCGACAACGCGGAGTGATCGAAAAAAAATAGCAGGAGAGGCTCGTGGAGAACGAGTAGAGGCTCACGCGAGAGACGAGAGACGAGAGACGGAAGAATTGGAAGATGTCTACTTCTTACGACAAGGACGATTTGATATCGTTAAAACGACTTTGTAAACATTGCGTCGACGCGTGCATTCGAGGGTGCAAAGAAATCCGAACTGTCGCCAAACGAAACCGCATGAATAAAAACACGAATGAGAAGATCGAACACACGTTCAAAGACGAAAACGACGCGAGAAGCGCATTAACCGAAGCGGATGTAAATGCGCAGTCGGTTATCATCGGCGCTTTGACGAACAGTTACGGCAGCCATTTGAACATAGTCGGCGAGGAAGATGGCGACGCGAACGCGAGGCCGAAGAAAGACGAACAGAAGTTGAAAGAGTGTTGTTTCGAGTTTAAGAAGATGGATGAGGTGGAAGATGTTGAAGTCAGGCTCGGGGATTTAGTTGTTTTCGTGGACCCAGTGGATGGAACCAGAGAGTTCATAGAGGAAAGATACCAAAATTGTCAGTGTTTGATTGGTGTCGCGCATAAGGGGAAAGCGGTGGTTGGAGTTGTGGGAATACCATTTCCAAAAGGGAAAATAACCAAAGAGAGCGACGTTAAGGCGTGCGCGGTCGTGTACGGAATGTGTTACGAAAACGAGGATGGCAAAAATGTGATGAAAGTTTTGGAGACGTGCAACGAGGAGTTGTTAGGTAGAGCGACGACGGCGACGACGGAACAGCAGCACCAAGACCAACAGAAACAGAAGAAACAGCGCGTCTCTTCCGAAACGACGACGTCTACGAGTTCGTACATCCTAGCTACCGGCGATAGTAAGTCGAAAGCGTTACGCACTGCGGTGGAGAAAATCACCGAATGCATAAACGAGGACGATGCTTTCCCAAACGCGCTGGAGCACATAATCACCGGCGGCGCCGGTAACAAAATCCTCCGCGTCTCGACTGGAATCTCGCCTTCTCCGTCTTCTTCAAAAACGACGAACCCGCCTGACGTCGCCTTGATGCACATGGGCACTTGCGCTTGGGACACTGCCGCCCCGGAAGCCGTCCTCCTCGCATCCGGCGGTAAGATAACTGACCTCTTCGGCGACCGACTCATCTACGACGCTTCCAACAAAAGCGAAGGCTACATCAACAAACGAGGCGTCTTGGCGTCCAACAAAGCCACGGTCGAGAGTGGCTTACATTCAAAGTTCGTCCAACGAATGAAGAAAAGCCAGACGTTGTTGACCCTTTTCGGCGTCGCGTCCGAACGAAACGACGACGAAGAAAACAAAGAAAGGGAAAAAGACCATACTATTGTTGATCGCGCCAAACAAAAGAATACTGTTAGAGAACGCGAATAATAATAATAATAATAATAATAATACGAACGCCGCGCACGTCGACATCATCCGACCGCCGAGCTCGCGAGAACGCAATATATTCGCAGTGGTCCTCCAAACCTCCTTTTCTTTTTCTCTCATGAGGCCTTAAACACTCTCATCCAACCCTCCTTTTTATCCGTTCTTTACTTCACTTCTGCGCTCTCTTTCGAGAGAGAGAGAGGGAGAGACGAGAGGCAGGACTTGGGCTAACGACGAGCAAAAGAGCGTCTTCGCTTTCGTCTCGAAGGAGAACCGAGAGGCACCGGGGACCACCTGTCGGCGTCTCCTCTGTGTGTTCCTTTGGTACACGGGAGGAGGAGATTGGATTGGATTTTTCGAAGCGTTTGACTTCTTTTGCATCATCTCGACGCATCCAAATCGACGTCATGACATCGACGAACGCTCCCGAAACGAGCGACGAGCTGAAATCGGTGACGAAGGAGTTCACGCACCAGGCGTCGATAAAGCTCGCGGAATTGTCCAACGACGCGCGCGTGTCGAAAAACTTCGACGAGACGCTGGACAAAGCGAGCGAATACTTACTCGAGGAAGGGTCGGAGGCAAAAATCAGGAGAAAAGCGAAGGAATTGATGGAAACGAGCGATTTAGCCGCGAATTTAAAACTGAAAAGCCAAGATTTGTTCGATAACTCGCTGAGGAACGAAGAAGACATCGAAACGGCGAAGAGACGAGCTTCGCGAGTGTTGGAAATTGCGGAGAGCTTAGCGGCGAAGAGCGCGTCGACGTCGCAAACGGCGTCGGTGTTTGCGGCGGCGACGGCGAATTTGAAACATTTGATTGAGACTTCAGAAAATAGACAAGAGTTGGCAGAAGCCGCGAAGAATTTAGGGAAAGAGGTTTGGGAGAAGTTAGGGAATCGAGCGAACGAGAATTCGAACGTGTCGAGCATGAAGATGACGGTCGATCGGCTGAGCGGCAGAGTGAGAGAATTGTTGAGAAAGCTACAAGAGGATAAGAGGAAGAGAGAGGAAGAGGCGGCCATGGCCGCGGTCATGGGGTTAGATGGTTTGAGTAGTCCAAGAGGGGGTATGGGAAGCGATGGTGGGTCGTTGATGAATTCTCCAAGAACACCGGGGGGTGGGTTGAGAAACAACGGCGTGGCTGGCGAGAAGAGCGGCGTCAACTCCAGGTTTAAAACGTTAGGCGAAGAATCGCAATCGATTTGGAGAGACATACGAGGGGACGAGCAAATTAATAAACTTTTGAAAGAAGATATTGTGCCTGGTTTTAACAGTCTAATTAGAAACGCGGTTGAGGTGAGTTGCGAGTTGATTTCAAAATTAGAGTTGCCGCGCGTAGACGGCATTTACGATTCGCCCATCGGCTCCGTCTGTTACCACGTGGACAATTTGCATTTCAGCGAATTTTCCATTGATAAAGGCGCTTTGAGAGTAATCAACCATGTCAACGGCGAGAAGCGCAATAATAGAAAGCATCATAGGAAACCGCACCACCACAACCAAGACGAAGATGGGCACCACGAGTATTATGATTCTGAGTATGCTTCCGATGACGAAGTGGAGGAATCGTGTGAAGACGGAGGGTTCCATCAGTTCAACGAACGCAGTAATAGCAACATCACCGGATTACATTCCACGGTGGAAGTACGAGGCATTAAAACAAAAATGGAAGAGATTGAGTTTGCGTATTGCGAACATCCTAGAGGGTGGGGCGTCATCGATGGCGAAGGTTTGTGTACGGTGAAAGTAGACGGAGCGAGAGTTGGAATTTCTTACGAGATCATCATCAACACGCCAAGATTGGTGCAAATTGTCAATCAAGGCGTGGAAATCGTCAAGAATGAAAGCACGAGAGACGAATTGACGGCGAAATTTCAAACGAGTTTAGAAGAAAGGAGGAAGGCATCGGCGTCAGCGGATGAAAATAATTCTGAGTTTGCGACGCCAGTTTTGAGTCCGAGCGGGAAGAACCCACAGGACATGTCTCCATCCTTCCAAGAAGCTGAAAATAGCGAAAAGTTTGATTTATCCACCGTGGACGATGCGTTATCGAGCGCTTTAGACCGCGCATTTGGTGGTGGAGGTGCATTTGGCGAACCTCCGGAATCGCCAGAAGACACGCCGCCGCATTCCCCGAACGAAAGCACCTTTGGTTCGGGAGAACAGCAAAAACACGCGTACTTCCAACCTCGAAAACCATCGTTCGATGGCAACATAATTAGAGGCACCACCACGGCGAATATTAATGGCAGCAAACCCGGACACGACAATATAAGCGGAAACGAAGAAATAGATAGACAAGCGCAGCTGGAGAAGAACCGGAAATTCGTTGAGGACATCCTAGGTGCTGAATTCCTTGGGACCGACCCGGTTCTCACCTTGCGCGTCCACACGACCCACATCGCGGTCGGTAAACTCGACGTTGAGATCGGTGGTACCTCCGCCGCGTGGCTCTACAACATGATCGCGCTCGTCCTCACCGAACAACTTCGCGGTCGCATCGAAGAGCGCATCAACAACATCACTGTCCGCCAACTTGCCCGCCTCTCCGGCGCCGTCGCCGCCTATTCCGCCGGTTTAATCCAAGTCGAAGTCATGGGTGACCAGTCCGACTCCGAGGATTACGACTCTGACGAGGAAGGTTTGTTCTCCGGAATGACCGGGTCTTTGCGAGAAGATTTAGGCCAATGGAACAAAGACTGGGTCTGTTCGCACTGCCCGGGCGAAGCGAGCGAAAAATTGCAATCGAAGCGAAAGTTTGGAAGCAAAACAGATTTGAGACGAAATTCGAGAGGCGAGAGCATGGAGATGTTGCCAGATCTCGATAGCGACGCCAAATGGGAAGCGTTTCAGAACAACGCGTAGAGTCGCGCGAAGAAAGAAAGGGAGACATCTCATAGATAGAGCGCGGCGGCGTCGTTCATTATTCGAGAACACTACTTAGTCGTTTCCACGCAGATCCAAAACACGACTCGCTTTTCGCGACTCGTCGTCCTCGTTCCACGCGTTCGTCCGCCCGCATAGATAGATAGATGGATAGATAGATATCTCGCAGAGAGACGCGTCGCGTATTCGCTTTCGTCCTTTTTTCGCTTGTGCTGACGCATCAAAAGTATCCACAGAAAATCGCCTCCTCCTTTTGTGTGCGACGAAAACAAAGACGCTCTTTGCTCATAATGTCTCGCTCGTCCAACGGCGTTCCCCCGATCCTTCCTGCCGTCGCGTTCGTGTCGACCACGTGCGCGGTGTTGGTGTCGCAGAGGGAGCGGATTGCTGCCGCGCCGAAAGCGTTGTTGGGGAAACTCAAGAAGATATTTCCAATCGCACCTTTGTTTCCCAACACCAAAAGACCCCCCCCGGGAAAGCCGCCACGGATACCGAACGACGAAGGCGAGAGTAACGACGTAAACGACGACGTAAACGACGACCAACAAAAGGCGTCTTCGAGCTCTTTTGCGTCGTCGTCGCGACAAAAGACTTCGAGACGACCACCACCAATGAACAAAAACCCTAAACATCACACCACTCTTTCTAAGGCTGAAAAAATGGTCGTAAAGCGAGAAAGAGAGGAAGCGCTCGCGTGGCGAGCGAATGAAAACGGATTCGAGATGGTGACAATTCGCGCGTCCAGTCGAGAAGACGCGAAGAGGAGAGAGCAAGCGAAAACGACGGACCCCGTGGGTTTAGAAAAGAAGAAAACGAGAGGAGGAAAGAGAAATAAGAAAGGACGTAAACGACGAGGCGGCGGCGACGCGACGAGCGAGAGCGAAGAGGAGGAGGAGGAGGAGAAAGAGGAGGACGTGAGGATAGAGGTAGACATTTCGACGTTCGGAGCAGCAATTGTGGCATTGAGGGTGCCGAATAAACTTGGGGACGACGAAGATGTCGTGTTAGGTTTTGATTCGGTCGACGAGTACGCGAAAGTGGACGACCATCCGTACTTTGGCGCCGTCGTCGGTCGAGTCGCGAATAGGATTAAACACGGAAAGTATACTTTAGATGGCGTGGAGTACACGTGCGATCGAAACGACGGAGATAAACACACGTTACACGGAGGGTTAGAAGGTTTAGACGTGAAACGATGGACGCTGAAAAATTTGTCTGAAAGCCACGTGGAATTGAGCGTGTTGAGCGGCGATTTAGAGCAAAACGGATTTCCCGGAAATTGCTGGATTTCAGTCGTTTATCGAGTGAGGATTATTGAGCGCGCGAAAATTCGCGAGAGAAAGAAAAAGTCTATATTGGAAGCACCGTCGTGCGAATTGTACGTGGAAAAGTATGCGTCGTTGACGTGCGAGTTTAAAGCGACAACGGACTCCAAGACGCCGATTTGTTTGGCGCAACACTCGTATTTCAATCTCAGCGGGTGCGATTCGAACGAAGACGTCGGCCATCACTTGGCGGAGTTCCCGAACGTATCCAAGTACTTGGTTTTAGACGACGAGAATATTCCAACGGGTGAAATCCGCGAGTGTCACGAAGCGTTTGATTTCTCCGAGAAAAGGTTAGTCTTTGCGACGTTGCCGCCGATGTGCACGCCGCTCGGATTCGATCACAATTTTTGCATTGATGGCGATAATTTTTCAAGATCTGTGAATAGTCGCCCCAAATCACACTTTGTGGTGGAAGATGCAACATATTCATCTCACGCGAATACTCCAACGACGCGATTCGACGAAAGTTTGACCCATTGCGCATCGTTTGAAAGCACCTCGAGCGGACGAACCATGGACGTGTATACCGACGCCCCGGGCTTTCAATTTTACACCGGCAACTTCCTCGATGGTACGACGAGAGGTAAAAATAATATCATGTACGACGCGCACGCTGGCTTTTGCGTTGAAACGCAATGGTGGCCGAATGCCGTCAACGAAAAAGACTTTCCAGATTCAGTTTTAGAGGTTGGCCAAACGTACGTCCACAACACGTGTTACGAGTTTGGTTTGAATAAAACGAAGAAGCTGTATATGTAACATAATATTACGCGAAAAGAGTTATTAGCGATGACGATTGTATTTATACATATGTAGTATATTCTAATTACATGTTCATTCAAAACGTTCTTCTTCTACTTACGCCGCTTTGAAAAACCGACGAAACCCGTACACGAAAATGAACAACCCCACCAAAACAATCACGGGCATATACTTCTGAATCAACGCCTGCCTGCTTAAATCTTTCGCCTTCTTTGCGTACTTTTTACTCTCCATCGCTAAATTCCCGCTCATATTTTCCACCCGATCCAACCGCTCGCCTTGCTCCAACACGTCGTTTATATTCCTGGTCATTATCGATTGAATATCGTGCAAATCTTCGTTCAATTTATCCAAATTTCTCTGCGTCCGTTGATCGGAGTATAACTTTTTTGTCTTTTGAATGAACGTATCGAATTTAATAAACGCGTACGGTCGGGCGACGGAATCGACAGTCGCGCCGTGTTTGTCCGCGAACTCGCGTTGCAGTTCTGTTTGAGACGAGACGAGCACACTACACGTCAGCACAAAATGGACGCACAACTTCGCGTTAAAAAACCAAAACATCGCACGAACAACAACGTCAGTTGTTAGAAGACGGAGTGAGACTGGTGGTACGCATGGCGTTTTCCGCGTTTTGCAAATCGATCGAAGACCGCGCGCGCGCGAACGAGAGAGACGCAGCAAAAATTCGATTTATTCGCTCACCTTCCAGGTACGAATACGCTAATTTCTTCGGGTAATTCCTATCGCACAGCGTCAAGTAGCACACTCCATTTTCGATCACGTAGTGCATGAAGTACTCTCCGGATTCGTACGACATTCTCGACGGTGGTACCGCCCCTGAGCTCAGCTTTTTGAACAGCGTTTTCGCCTGTTGTTTGTAGTATTCTAAATCCAAAGTCGCGTCGGTGTCCAATCCTTCGGCTAACGGAAGACCGTCCAAAACGCGCGCAATCATCGTGAGTTTCACCATTATTTTATTCGCATAAAAAGGAGTCTTCTTCTTCGAAAGCCTCTCTCTCCTCTTCTTCTTCTCTTTTGGGTTTTTTGGGGAAGACTTCTCGTGTCGTCTTTTTGGACAGAAGCTCGACGATGCGGTGGCGAGATACGTAAATGTCGCGCGCGAATCTTCTTCATTAAAAGGCACCTCTCTTTTGAATTCATCCTCCAAGAGATAAAACCCTAATCAAAACTTAATTGAA
>MDTC01210623.1_pt1 | contig 10245 bp, 9 predicted proteins | sample 811181 | NCBI WGS metagenome assembly MDTC01 (sample SAMN05326644, study PRJNA326480) | marine metagenome | isolation source: seawater | place: Pacific Ocean: North | collected 2011
TATAACAGCACCAACTGTACCATCTTTAACTTGGAATCTTTGTGCAGGTTGAGTTGTTCCCAGACCAACCCTACAGTCATTTGTGATAGTTAGACAATCTACTCCTACCTGGAACTTTCCAGCAGGGGCTGTAGTACCAATTCCTACTCCACCTTCTGGATGGATAATAAAAATAGATTCAAATGGATCTGCAGGATCTTCTGGATCTAAACCTTCTCCACCAATACCAACCTCAAATCTACCAGCAGGTTGAGTTGTTCCTACACCTACACGACCTCCAATCTGACCTTCTCCATCTCTACCATTAGTAGTAGAAATAGCAACAAATATAGTTCCAGCAGCACCAACATTTAATCTTTGAAAAACTGTAAGATAGTCTGTATCAATCAGACCTTCTACATTTAAATCCCCCTCAATATTAACATTATTCTTTACAATTAAATTATCTATTTCTAAAGCACCGTCACCATCACCAGTTAATCCACCAACTAAATCAGCATATAATTTTCCATAAACATGAACATCATTATAGAATTCAGCAACATTACTGACTCTATGGTTATTACCGTCATTTACCGATGAAAAATTTTCTGATTCTGCCATTAGTTATTACTGTTGGAAATTTACTTCGGTTCCTGCACAACAACTTGCCAAGAATCCAGCATCACGAACAACAACATCTTTGGGTACATTATTACCTACAAATTTATCACTAACTTTTAAATCAGCAACATCAAAAAAATGCATATCAGATTCTGAATTAATCCTTTTAGATCCTTTTAAATTTAAAGTATCGGTTGCAATAATATCAATATTTTCAGCAGAAAGAGTAATTTTACCCTTAGTGGCTGTAACAGAAACTCCACCAGCAATAGATTGAATTACAACACCATTACCTTGTGTGGGACTAGATCCTTTGGCAGCACCTGTTATAGTAATCGTTTGATCAACTCTAATATCATAATTGCCATCATTTCTCATACCCAATTGAGAATTTCCAGCAGTACCTTCTGCCATAAGAGTATAAACTCTTTCACCACTTAAATTTACATTAGGAGTCCCATATTCAATTCTAAATTTACCAAAAGAATCGACCTGTCTTTTTTGCCAACTTGGTTGTTTTGTCATACCCTAATACCTTACCCTTTTATTTATTTCAACTAATACAGTCGATGACCTGCTTAACTTCCCCTTGGTATTCAGGTCTTGGTTTCAATTGTGCTCTCAACACAGCACCTTCTCCAGATTCAGTTCTAATTGTAAGTTGAGGGAAATCATTAATTTCACTAACATTATTCTTAATATTATTTGGTGCAATAACACTAACAATACGACCAGTAGCATCAACCAAAGGTGTATATTCATTACCAGAAGAATCTTCAATCACATCATCCTTATCATATCCAGTTCCAGGATTAACCACCACAACATGATCAACCACAACAGGTATATTATCATCATCAATTGGATAATTTTCCCCAATAGATATCATAATAACATCAACCACTTGTTGATAAGTAGGAGAAGTTCTATCTTGATCGACAATTGCTTGAGCAACAGCACCATAACCCTTCTCACAAGTATCAACAATCTCTACAAAAGGATTACCAATATATCCAGATCCACCACTCTTTAAATCAATACCAATAATACTACCAACTGCTTCAACACCAGTACCTATCTTATTTCCAAAAATTGCTCTAGCAGTTGCACCTATTCCACCTCTACCAAAAATATTAACCTTTACTCCAGCACAACTTAATTTTGGACCAGTGTAACATTCTCCAAGTGGACTCTTAAATCCAGGAACAGATACACTTGGGTTTGCAAAATCAAATACACCCAATCCACCACCAAGTTGTGATAGTCCTTGAACAGCATCAACTAATCCACCAGTTAAAGAATCTGCCTTATTCGCAACACTCATTATATCATCTATAAGAGAATCAACTACTTGTTTTGGACCTCCACCAACAATCAATTGCTCAACATCCAAAGGTCCAAGTGGTTTAGGATCATCACATTCAAAAATAGCAGCAATCTCTGATAAATTTTGAGCTTTACCTCTAAGAAAATCACCAGGACTAAATCCACCTAAAAGATCACCTATTCCACCTAAAGATGGCATAATACCTTTTGTAAGATTTCCTATTATACTATTTGTTATACCAGCAAGAAATTGAGTTTGAATACAATCAGTAATATTATCAACATTCTCGGCAAATTGATCAAGCATATCAAAAAGAGAATCACCCAATCCATCAGTAACATTTTGAAGAACACAAGGAAGTCCTGATTTAAAAGTCTTAAGAGCTGGAAGAAATGCTTCTTGTGCTCTAATAGCAGCTTGTTTTGCTAAATTTCTTTTTTTAGTTGCTGCAAATACAGAAGCAAATGTTGCAGCACCTACTTTCTTCATTCCAACATTAGCATTATCTGCGATTCCTTTTGTTAAATTATTCATTGCAGCTCTAGCTACTCCACCACCCAATACCTTCAAATGTTTTGCAGCATCATCTTTTCTAATATTAACAAGTTCTTTCATCTTACCTTCAAGTTCAGATACTTTTGAATCCATAAAAGGTTTGAATACTGTTTTTAATTCATTTGCTGCTTCACTAACATCACTCATCATAGCAGGTGCAACATCTTCCAAATCAAATAAACCAGACATTTCTTCTTTAAATGCCTCTGGATTAAATTGCTCCTTTATTTTTTTAATATCAGACATCATATTGGAAGTTTCCGTCTTAATCAACCTCATACAAATCTTTGCATTCGGAAGATCGCCTGGTGGAATGTCAACAATATTACCTAAAGCAAGACAAGTAGATTTTAATTTCTCTTTATTAAATTTAAGTTTACCTATCTTCTCCCCAAAATCTCCAATAAAACTTTTTAACTTCTTCTCATTTAAAACCTTACATAACTTATCTGGTAAATCAACAGGTAAAGAAACAACTTGAGATCCCTCTTGAGTTCCTACTTCACTATTAATAAAATATGCACTAGGAGGATTTTCTGACGTAAATCCAGTATATGGTTGGAAAGGTTGCTTATAAGGTCCTAATGGAGTATCAAACGAAGGTCTACCAAAAGCACCTAATATGACAGGTAATTGTGCGTCATCACCATCAAGAAAGAAACCAAATACACTATCACCTGGCGTTAATCTAATTGATCTACTCAATCCACCACCACCAGTTCCTGCTGTTACTGGCAATAAAATCTGAGCCCAAGGCAAATCATCATCAGGTAATTCGACAGGATTTTGAGGATGATACCCCATAATCCTTACTTTAATTCTATTTCCCCAAGCTTCTCCAACTTCATTTATCTGATCACCCTGACAACTTTCTGGACCAATTTGACCAATCCACCACTTAAATCCATCTCTTCCTACAAAATTACTTTTTAATATTGATTCTTCTATCATTTTGCTTTAGGTCCAAAAGTATCTTTTATAATATTTAACTGAGTAAATGATCCTAAAGGATCAAAATGATGACATACTGCTGCAATCATATATAGACCACTTTGCTCCTCATCAATAGTATCATTATCAGAAGTTCTAACAAAAGAACACTCAATCAAATTACCAGCTTCTAAGTTAGTATTTGATGGAATAGTCATAGATATTTCTTTTGAAAAAACAGTATTATATCTCATCATAGATTGAGATTGATATTGTGATGGTTCTGCATTTTCTTTCTTATATCTTTCTGATGTCTTTTCTAATGTTCCAACATCCATAACAGCAGTAATAAATCTACTAGGACTATCCTCTATTCCAGTAGTAGGTGTAACTTCTTCCGAACCCAAAGTAGAACCTTCATAATCCTTCATTTCAAATCTTCCTTTAGCAGGATCGGTATAATTAAAAGTTAATGGATTAAAAAATATTCTATGACTACAATAAGCACCTCTTTGAAGTTTCCCTAGAATATCATCACCATGATCAGTAGCATATTTAAGTATTTTAAAATCATTAGCTGGTTCAGATGCTATAACTTCACTAAAAACATACTCTGCAACTGGTTCTTGATCAATAAGTCCATCAACAGATTTAAAATTAAAACCAGACTGAGTTTCATAAAAAACATATCCTGCAGATGCTTTATCAGATTCAGGAACTGATTTAGATGCCAACCAAAATAAAATAGTAAATGGTTTTCTCATATTACCAAGAAATCCATATGTATTTTGAGTAGGATCACAAAAAACTTCTTTAGAAGTTCCTATGTAATTTTTAACAATATCTTTAACAGATTCTGATAATTTAAATGTTGGTGGATATTTTCTACCAACTCTAGAAGTTTCATTAGAAATAGCCTCACGAGAAATCAAATGCAATGTAAAAGATTCAGTCTTTTTAGAAACTAATACATTACTAACACTAGAAACATAAAACTCCTTTTCTTCTGTAAAATCTAATCCTGGATTTGATTCAGTATTACCAGAGATCTTTAAAGATACTTTCTCACCACCTCTTAAGGGAAGTCCATTAAAAATAGACTCCAATTCCCCACCTTTACCTACTATACTATGCCCTTCATTAACAACTTGTATTTTAGCAGTAATAACTGGAGAAAAAAGATCTTCATAATAATCAACCATTACAGTACCAGGAGCAATATCTACACTATTACCATTTGGTGATGTTATTACGATATCTTCGTAAATTGATTTGTCTAACGCTGCCATTTAAGTATAAGAAGTTATTAATGTTGTTAATCTTTTATATAGTAATCTATCACTACTACTTTCAGATTCAGGAATAGAAGTTGATGAACCAGCAGGAAGATTGCCAGATTGTTTCGACCCACTACTCATTGCTGGAAGTGGAACCATAATAGTTTTCCTAGATTTAGGTCGAATCTCCTCAAAAATACTTTGAGTAGTCTTTTTAAGAGTTTCAAACTCAGAACTCTTTACAATAGGTTTTACTTCTTCCGCAAGTCCTTCTAATTCTGGTCTTATAGTTTCTCCAATATCAGACATAGTATCTTTAATAATACCAAATATTCCACTTATATCTTCACCAATATCAATCTCTTTAGAAATATTTTTAGCAGTATTTTTAAGATCATTAAATTCAGAACTTTTTACAATGGGTTTAATATCATCTGCCATTTGTTTCATTGTAGTGAATAATGACTCATAAACACGACCATTTCTCTTTTCATCCTCTAATACTTTTTTAATATCTCCTAAACCAAATTCTTCTAATCCACCTTCAGTAGACGTAATATTCATTTTATTCAGTGAAGAGAGAAATGAAACTCCCAATTTATCAACTGCTTTCTTAGACATAACAAATTCACCAGCAGTCAATCTTGCTGGTACATTATCAATACCACCTGGTCCTTTAACCACACCACCATCAGCATATTCCATTACCTCATTTTCTTTATCATCTCCTCTTCTATGCCCATACATCCAATACATCACATTCTCCCACCATGATTTATCTTTTGGTGTTAATGATTCATCAACAGAAATTTCTTCAGAATCAGAATCTTCAGAATCTTCAGGAATTTCTCCAGAATCTATTGTTTTAGCATCCTTTTCTAATTTTTTCTCAATTTTTCTTAATTCATCTTCAACCTCCTTACCTTTAGATTGAAATTGACTACCAACATCACTAACTCGCATACCAAATTGATTAAGTTCAATATTAGTAGATTCTAAATCTTTTTTTATTGAATCTTGAGATTCTTGAAATTTTGCAGAATTTAAAGTTTCCTGAGTCTTATCTAAATCTACCCCAAAAGACTGAAATATATTACCAATTCCATTAGACCAACCATTAAGAACCTCAAGAAGACGTCCTATTCTTTTTACTAAAGCATCAATACCTTTAAGTATAGCAGGTAAATTTTTAATCAACCAACCAAGTAAAGTTATAGCAAAAATATCCAATACCCTTCCCAAAAATCCCTTTACAGAATTTTTCACAGTTTTTCCGACTTGAGTGAATATACTACCTGGAGCAGATGCTTCTTCCTCTTCCTCCTTTTTTCTCCTTAATAATAATTCATTCCTTTTTCTAAAAAATGAAGATCCTCTTTCTAAAGACTTAGTTTTTTCTAAATTATCTTTATTAATATCTTTTGCAATATTCCTAGCTAAAACACTACTCCTAACCATACTAGATGAAATAGAAGTCATAGACTTAGATATATTTCTAAGACTAGTAGATGAACTTAAGAGGGATTGAATTGCCATATTATTATAACGGTACTACCTGATAATGTTTATACGCAAGAAAAACATAATTATTAGATTCATTTCTAGCGATTAAACTTGGAATACCACCAGCACCAGCAGAAGATGCTACTGTAACTGGATCTCCTTCATCACTAGATGATGGTAATGCAGGAATTGTAACAACTTCAGGTGAATCGTCAGGAACATTTTCTTCAACAGTTGTATTATCTTTCTTAATAGGAGTTATATTAGCCATTGCAATCTTCTCACCATCTCCCGTGATCCCTAAACCAGGAGTAGCATCAGATACAGGATCTTGGAATATAGATCTTCTAGTCTCTGCATCTACTACATTATTATTACTATCTTTAGTATTAAAGGCAACAACTTCACCCTTACTTGTAGAATCAATAGAAGATACTTCATCATTTTTATTATCTTCATTTACATCCACATCTATGGAATTTTCCTTATCCTCACCAGTTATTTGATTCTGTATAGGTTCTCTTACATTAGTACCAAAATTCAATAATCCAAAATACAATAAAGCTTCAAGTAATCCTCTTGCCACAGGATGTTTAACTTTTGAAACCATTGGTCTAGAAAGAGATGCAAGACCAAGTCCTGTAATTAGATCAATACCAGCTTCCCACCAAGTATCAACACCAGTTAAAACATCCATTCCTTCTTGGATTCCAACAACAGTAGTAGTTACACCTGATGGTTTAGCAAATTTATCTGGTTTTATATTACCTCCTACCTTATTATTTTTACCACTACCAAATCTAAGACCACCACCACCAGAAGTTTTCGCACCACCAAAATTAAGTCCTAAAGCAAGAGAAGTTGCACCTACTAAAAGTTTTGATAATAATGCTATTGGTTTTAAAAATACTCCTTTAGCAGCAAATCCAGTAAGGGTTAATGCTAATTTACCCAAAATCAACTGAAATCCAGTTATAGCAGCACCTACCAAAAGGAAAGTAGTACCAGCTATGGCAAGACCTTTTATTATATTACCAGTTATCTCTTTTACCTTATCTTGATTCCCTTCAGAATTTGCTTTTAGTAAATCAAATACATTATCAACCAACCAACCGCCTAATAAAATACCAAAAAGACTTGTTAATTTACCTAATGAAAATTGAGTTTTCTCTGCAATCTTTTTAACAGGAGAAAGTAATGCATTTTGAATTTTTGATTCTATTGCAGCTTCCTTTCTTCCCCTAAATCCTTGTTCTGCTAATATACTTTCTTGCTTAAGTCTTTCTTCCTCCCTTTTTCTCTCTAAAAGACTACTATTAGTTAAATTAACACTTATAACTTCTAAAGTTTTAGTTAATATAACATTCTGTTTATTAATAGTATCAAGTTGCGTAGAAATATTAGATAATAGAATAGAATTTCTATTCATTAACGCATTACTATTTGAGTCACCATCTTGAGTCTGACCAGTCGGAGATCTAAAGAAACCAGGAGACAAAGATCTCCTAATACCTCTTAGATTTCCTAATATTGGATTATTAACTGGTTCAGCCATTTTGTTGCTGTTTTAAATTTTCTTCTTCAATATATTGATGTAGAAGAGATAAATATATTTCCCTTTCCCAAGGCATCATATTTTCTAGCTCTGTTAAACTATATTTATGGTGTTGCATCAAAGCAAAATTAATTTTATAGTATGACTCAAGATCTTCATGAGACATACTTACATGAAAAAACTCTGCAAACCCTCCAAAACTATTTTATTTTGTTTTTTAGTTTTTGGATTCGTCACTTTCACAGTATGAGTCATTTTAGGCATAGTATCAAAGAATTTTTCAATTTGCTTAAATTGCTGAGAACTAAGAGATTCTATAAACTCCGATAGTTCTTTATCTGTACAATCAGATCCTGCCCAAGATTCCTCTTCAGAATAAATCTGATCAATACAAGATGCTATTAATTTAAATGTATCATCTACATTTAAATTCTCAGTGGTACTAAAATTAGTCTTGATAAATTCTTCCATTGATGGATATCTCATCCTCAAAGTTAATTCATCATCCAATTTAATATCAGGAGAATGTTCTTTATCAATTTTAACTTTTATATCATCCAAATTAATGGTAGTTGGAACTTTAGTTTCTCCATCATCAGTACAAGTAACCATTACTTCTATTTCTTCACCAACAGATTTACCTCTGATATTTAAAAATAGATATTCAATGTCAAATGTTGCTAACTTATCAACTTTAATTCCTTTAGTTAAAATACAAGATTCAAGAACATCTTTAATAGCATTTGCTATTTGAGTATTATCTTGACTCTCCATAGCTATAATTAAAATCTTCTCTTCTTTAACTAAAAAAGGTCTGAATTTAATCTTCTTCTTACTTGATGGTATAACCATCTCATAAGTAGGAGTCGAAATTTTTGGTAAAGGCATAATAAACTATAACAAGTCGTAATTTATATAGGCAGGTTATTTAGATTTTATTTTTCATCAGGGCCAAAGTTATCAAGAAACTGTTTTAACTTCCCACTTGGGTTAAAATCTTCAGTAAATCCATCTCCACCACTAACAGTTTGAACCTTATTAATTTGTTTTGTAACTTCATTATTATTAGCAGCTGTTACATTAAGGGCATTAACCTGATTTATATTACCTTGTCTATTTCCAAATCTTGCTGCCGCCTCGCTAACAAAATTCTCATTAGTTCCAGTCCTTTGTGAGAAAGAACTCGCCTTTCCACAAACATATCTTTCATAAGCAAAGGAACAACTAGCCTTTAATACTTGTGATCTTTGATATTGTACTCTTGTAGAATCTAAAGCAAGAGGGTATAACCCTTTAAAATTATATTCAATACTTTGTCTATAATTTTTTTCAAATTTAACTATTTTAGTTGATTCTGATCTATATTGTTCAGGATAATTCAATTTAAAATTATAACCACTCTCTAATGGATTAGATGAAGATCCTCCTGTAATATACTCCATCCAATGTTCTAAAAACTTAAGTGCTTTATATTCATTATCTACATAAAACTCTAATTTAATTCTAGTAAAATTTCTAGTATGAGGTATTACTTCAGTTACACCTTGATATTCGCCAGTTACAGTTTCAGTTGCAAACGTTGATCCTGGTAAACTAGCACCACTACAAAGTAATCCAATTTCATCTAAATGAAATCTATAATCTACACCTTTACCTGATAAATGCCTTCTCAGACTACCACCAGGAATACCAAATTTAACTAGGTAATGAGATGTTTGAGCAACATTCTGAAATGTAGGTAATATCTGAGATATTTTCTTTGGAAATGGAGCAGACACTCTAAATAGATGTATTATATCATTTCTATTTAGATGGCTTATAAAGGAAAGTATCAACCATCTTTTCCTCGCAAATATAAAGGTGATCCTACTAATATAGTATTTCGATCATTATGGGAAAGGAAATTTATGGTTTACTGTGATAAGAATGCAAATGTATTAGAATGGGCAAGTGAAGAAATAGCAATACCTTATGTGTCTCCCGTAGATCAAAAACCTCACAGATACTTTCCAGATTTCTACATGAAGGTAAAAGAAACGGGCGGTATTATAAAAAGATATGTTATTGAGGTTAAACCTTTAAAACAATGTAGTCCACCCAAAAAACCAAAAAGACAAACTAAAGGATATATACGTGAAGCATTTGAATATGCTAAGAACCAAGCAAAATGGAAAGAAGCAAGAGAATGGTGTGCAGATCGTCAATGGGAATTTAAAGTAGTTACTGAAAAAGAACTAGGGATTAAATGAGTAGAGTTAAAGAAATAAGAGATAATTTAATCGGGACAGAAGATCCTGATGATCTAATGATTGAAATTATTAGTGTTTTAAATGAAGGTGGAAAGGTTCCTGAAGTAGGAAAGTTCTACACTTTTGTATATAATCCTAAAACACCTAATATAAGGTATGATCAAAATCCTTTAGTAGGAGTAACTGCAATATTTGAATGGGGATTTCGTGCAATCAATTTTCATTGGAACGATCACAGACAATATA
>MDTC01241451.1_pt1 | contig 10245 bp, 9 predicted proteins | sample 811181 | NCBI WGS metagenome assembly MDTC01 (sample SAMN05326644, study PRJNA326480) | marine metagenome | isolation source: seawater | place: Pacific Ocean: North | collected 2011
TGTAATATATAAATTATCGATTAATTTCTTGTTCCCCTTTTCAATATCAATTGGAAGAATATTAGATTTTCCATTTTTAGTTACTATATTTTCAACTATTCTCTGTATATGAATAGGATAATTAATATTATTTTGAACATTATTCTTAAAGATTACATTTACTAAATATTCTCGATGATTCATTAATTTCATAAATATATCATCAAATAACTGTTGATTCGCATTTTTGATTTTATCAACAAAATTTTTATTATAAAACTTCTTCCATTCAGTATCTTTATCAAAATAATATTTATTCATCAACTTATCATAAGATAATTTTGTGAGATATAATGGTTGAGATTCTACAAATGTACCATCCATTCCATCATTCCCATATGTGAATTGAATAATAGAACCAGAACTACTTCTTACAGAATAATCATATCCAACCATTATATCTTCCATAGCCTTTACCAATTTTCTTTGAAGATATCCTGTTTGTGATGTTTTCACAGCTGTATCAATTAATCCCTCTCGACCACCCATTGCATGGAAATAAAATTCTTGAGCTGTTTGTCCAGAAATAAATGAATTTTCCACAAATCCTCTTGATTCTGAAGAATCATCATATTTGTAATAATGAGGCAATGTTCTCCCATTGAATCCATAAGGAATTCTTTTTCCATCTACATTTTGCTGACCAAGACAAGCAACCATCTGTGCTATATTTGTAAGCTTACCCTTACTTCCAGAATTAACCATAAAGGTCGCTCTATTTTTGGGATCCAGATTAGATAAACCAATTTTCCCTGTGTCATTAATTGTTTTATTAAGAATACTATTCACTTTAGATTCAAAATATTCACTATTTGATTGTCCAGGTATTCCTTCAAAAATATTCAAATGAAATTCTTGTGTAATTTCATCAATCTGATTTTTTCTTTCAGAAATTATATTTTCTATTTTTTGAATAGTTTTTTCATCAGCAATCATATCACTAATTCCAACACTAAATCCTTCTATCAATAATATTTGTGTTACTATCTTCTGGAGATCATTTATAAATTGATTAGTTCTATCACTACCTAAATCATTATAAATAGTGTGAATTAATCCTTTTGATGTCTTTGAAAACATACCCTTATCGAAAGTCCCTTGTTTTATTTCTCCCTTAACAATTTGTACAATATTAACAATATCATTATTATTATATAATCCCTCTTTCTTTAATGAAAGATTTCCATTATTAGTACTATTATTATCATAACTTGAATTTTTCATATCCAAATTAATATTATCAGGTAAGATATACGAAAATATAGATCTTCCAGACCAATATTCAATTTTATTCCCATTTAATTCTACAATATTATCTGGTTCTGGATAAGTACCATTAAATGTAGATAGATCAGAAATTATATTTATCATTTGTTGTTTATTATACAAACTTGAATCTACACATTTACTACTCTGTTCTTTATTTGTATCATAAATATTTGCATTCTGACCATAATGAATAGTATTACCTTCATTAAAATTAATAATTTCATAATTAGTTAGTTTATACATCCCCAGTAATGTATCTTGTACAATTGTTATGATAGGTTTGTTTTCTCTTGGTGAAATAATTTGTTTATTAACTGAAGCAATATTAATTAATTCAGAAAGTGAATGAATACTTTGTGGTACATGCATATTCATTTCATCTCCATCAAAATCAGCATTATATGGTGGTGTTACACTTACATTTAATCTAAATGTATCACCTTTCATAACTTTGACTCTATGTCCCATCATACTCATTTTATGAAGAGATGGTTGGCGATTAAACAATACAAAATCATTATTAATCAAATGTCTGTTGACTATATCACCATACTCCAATTCAATGAGATTTTTATTATTATCATTTATCGATATTTTCTTTTCATTCTTTTTAATAATACTTTTTGCCCCTGGCCAATTGCGAGGACCGTTTTTAACATAAGATCTTAAATCATCAATATTAAATGAATTAACCTTTTCAGGATAAGTAAGATTTAATGCAATCTTAATTGGAACTCCTAATTGATCTAACTCAATATTAGGATCAGGTGTAATAACACTTCTTGCAGAAAAATCAACACGTTTACCCATTAAATTAGATCTTAAACGACCTTCTTTACCTTTCAATCTCTGACGAATAGCTTTTAAAGGCCTTCCTGATCTATGTGTTGATTGAGAAATACCTGGTTGTTCATTATCTATGAATGTTATAACATGATAAACAACCATATTATACCAATCATCGATAATCTCTTTCCTAGCAAAAGATTCCATTTTCTTTCTTAATGAATTATTATATTTGACAATCTCAGCCAATTTATATGTAAGATCATCATCCATCCTTTGTGAATTACCCTGTTTTACTGATGGCCTAACTGCTGGAGGAGGAACAGGCATTACTTCACAAATTAACCATTCAGGTCTACACCACATAGGACTAAATCCCATAAGATTACTATCTTCATCTGAAATTTTTTCAAATAAAGACTTTACATATTCTGCTTGAAAATATTGAGTTTTAACAGATGAAGTACCTAAATCTTTCCAAATACCCTGAATACCAGAAATACCATCTAATTTATAACGATTAGGTTGAAGACATCCACACCCATCTTCAGTTTCTTGTCCACAGCGATTAATCTTTGATGCTAAATTATATATTTCATTCCATCGAACTTTATTTGGTCTTTTTAAAATATCAGCAATAATAGGTAATTCCTTATTAATTTTCAACTTACCACATCTGAAACAAATACATTTTAAAATTTTGATAATAATATCAATAAAATGATAATTATAAACAGGTCTACATAACTCGATGTGACCAAAATGACCTGGACAATCTGTGTTATTTAATCCACATGTAGCACATACTTTTCCCATATCAGTTGTTCCCATACGACTATCAAATAGTCCCTTAATAACTGGAACATCTTTATCATATGTTTCATGTTTTGTTATTTCTACAACTGAATTTTTTCTTATTTCATCTGGAGACATAATACTAAATTGTAGCCCTGAAACATTTTTTGTGATTGGTTCAAAATCACTCATTATGTTATTATTTATATAATTATTTATTTTTTTAAATCAAATTTATAAAAATAAATATGTATCAACATAAAAAGATATTAATATAAAGATAAAAAAATATCTTTGATTAAATTTGATTTAAAAAATTAAAAGATATTAAATAACATAAAATGAGTGAAAGTATTCACAATATGACAACTCGTTCAAAATGCAAGAAAGAAACTATTTCTAATCCACCGATGCAAGATAATGATGAATTTTATGATGATGATGTTGATGAGAATGGAAATCTCAAAGGTTTCATTGATTATGAATGTGACGAAGAATTTGATAGAAATGAATTTAATAAAGTCTTAAATGGTTTGTCAAATAAGAAATCAAAAAAACCAAAATCAAGAACTAAAGATAAAAAAACTAAGATTAATGAAATACTCATGTCATATCTTATTATGAGAGCAACAGAAAAAGCTAATCTTGATCTTAAGAAAAAGAGAAGAAAAAGAAATAATAAAATTAGAATAAAAGAGGAAATTGAAGAGGAAATTGAAGAGAAAAATGAAGAGGAAATTGAAGAGAAAATTGAAGAAGAAATTGAAGAGAAAAATGAAGAGATTAATCTTGATCATACTCAGATGAATAAATCTAATTTAGTTAGTATTCTTAATGCTGATTTCGATAAAACTGATTCTGACGATGAATCATATACATCAAATGCATCAACACAAACAAATGAAGAAGATATTGAACTATCAGAAAATTCAAGTTCAGAAATATCAGATTCAGAAACTGATAAAAATAATGATAGTGATAGTGAAAATGAAGATTATGGATATGATTATGATAAATTAGATGAAAAATATGAAGATCTAATTGATAAACATGCTCTCCTCAATAGTGAAGAATCGAATATGGAATTTTATCATTATCTCCCTACAGAACATAAAGAAAAGATATTAAAAATGACTCAAGAAATTTATGATTATAATGGAACAAATACACCTTTAAGATTTCAAATTATTGAATCTGAAATGGATATGAAAACAAAAGCAATTGCTCTCGAAAATTTAGATAAATTGGCCGAAATGGATGTCTCTACCGGTGAACATAGTAAGATGGATCATTGGATTAATGGTTTGATGAGAATTCCATTTGGAAAATATAATAGTATTCCTATAACTAATGAAAGTAGTATTGATAAAAAAAGAGAATATATCAAAAATACATATAAGACATTAAATAAAGCAATTTATGGTCATAAAGAGGCTAAAACTCATATACTTCAGGTAATTGGTAAATGGATGAAAAATCCTAATAGCGGAGGTAATGTTCTTGCTATTCAGGGACCAATGGGTAATGGCAAAACAACACTTGTTAAAGAAGGAATCTCAAAAGTATTAAACAGACCTTTTGCATTTATTGCTCTTGGTGGTGCTTCAGATTCTGCTTATTTCGATGGTCATTGTTTCACATATGAAGGTTCTCATTGGGGTAGAATTGTTCAAATATTGCATGATTCCAAATGTATGAATCCTGTAATCTATTTTGATGAATTAGATAAAATCAGTGATACAAACAAAGGTGATGAAATTATACATATGCTTACTCATCTCACAGATCCATCACAAAATTCATTGTTTCAAGATAATTATTTTCCGGGTGTAAATCTCGATTTATCGAAGGCATTGTTTATATTTTCATATAATGATGAAAGTAAAGTGAATAAAATTCTTAAAGATAGAATGTATGTAATACATACTAAGGGATTTAAAACAGAAGATAAACTAAAAATTTGTAGAGAATATCTAATACCAGAAATATTTGATACATTCGCCTTTAATATTGATGAAATAAAAATAGATGATGAAATTCTCAAAGAAATTATTGATAATCACACCGAAAAAGAAGAAGGTGTTAGAAATCTAAAAAGATGTATTGAAACAATCGTTTCAAAAATTAATATTCATATCTTGTCTGATGGAGACGATGATTTATCATTCAAATTAAATGATTTCAAATTACCTATTTCTCTATCAAAAGAACATATTGATATATTACTCAAAGCATCCAATAAGGATGATGATAAACCACCTTATGGAATGTATTTATAATTATCTAAATAATCTTTTAATTTTATTACTGTAATTATATGATATAAATGACAAAAATATAAATATAAAAAAAAATAATTCATCTGGTACATGATTAATTGTACTATGCATATTTCTAAAACCTTCACCTTCTATATTTATTCTACTTGAAGGGATTCTGGGAATGTTCGTGCGTTGCAAAATACGTCTCTGAGAAATATCTATTATTTCATTTATAGACTCTCCTGAATGATTCACACATTTTTTTAATGTTTCATTAAAAATTTCATTCACTCTACATGCTGAATTATATGGAATTGATGTCATTAATTTAGGTAAATATAAAAATATATACATTATATATATAATATATATAAATGAAACCATTAATTAAAAATCCTTTTTATAATTTTTTTAAATTAGTCTTTGTAGGGGTTTTCGGTGCAGTTTCGGCGTATGCAACAATAGCTTTATTTTCTGCAATATTTGTAGGTATTGGATTTTATTTAATTGATTATTACAACAAACCCAATACAAAAATGTTAAAAGAACTACAACCAGGACAATATATTGGTATTTTATTCGCTTTTATTGGATTCTTACCATATCTTCAATATTTTTTTATGAGTTTTATGTTTGAAGCAGGATCTTTTGCATTACATGAATTAATCGATCAATAATTTATATTTTTAATATCATATTTTTCCATTGTGTGAAATACATATATTCTTTATCTCCTGATTTATAATTTAATAAATCTTTATAATTAGCTTCCCTCTCCCATCCATTTGAACCACCATCTTCTCTAATAAATAATAAATGATTACTTAAATCACATGACAAAACATTTATATGACCCATCCCTGCATATTGAAATGCAATATCAAATACTATTTCTTGATTATCTTCACAACATCCTTTATATCTTTCTAATGATTTATTTAATGACATAATTGTCCAATCATTAATATAAATTTCAACATCAGGATTTCCTACACATTCATATAATAATTTAATATGTCTATTTATTGATTCAGGATATTCAGGTAATTCTTTATGATCTAATTTATAATCTTCGGGAGAATCTCGATTAAAAAATGGTTCTATTGTACTATCATATCCCTCACCAGATATCTTCGAATTAGCTAATAATTCTTGAACAGATAAGATTTGTTTCCTTTTTTCTAAAATATGTTTATCCATTTATTATAATTTAGTTATTATCCCTTTAATATTATTTTCTCTTTTTAGATCTTTTTTTCTTCTTTTTCTTTTTTAATGAGGCTTTTTTATAAGGATGTAGTGTACCTTTCGAAAAAACATTACTTCCATCCGAACCAGCTTTAAAATGACTATTCCATAATTTATCATCAATTTTTAATAATTTCATCTCTTTCCCTTTATTCTTACCTGTTTTATATTTAGGTGGATGATAATATGATCTCGGATCGCGAGCACGTGGGTTATAAACAAGTTCCATTCCTCCATTCCACCCTGTACTAAGTTTATCAATTTCACCTTGTGTATATCCTTCTTTTAATAAATCTTTAGAATCAGGGAACTCTATTTCATATATATAAGAATAAGGATCATCTAAATCTAAATGATGACTTACAAGTGATAAATCTTCATGAAAATCTATTATTGTAATAGGTATATCCGGTAATTGTGGACGACCCGGATGATCTATATGATCATATTTATCTATAGAGAATCTAAATAAACATTTTGTCCCTGATTTAAGTGATTTACTTCTCATTTTTCTCACTTTAAATTCTTTAGAATTTTCTAAAGAATTTGGATCACTAACTAATTCAGCATGAACAATTGTATCAGCTGGCGCTGGTTCTGGAGATGGCGTATCAAAGATAGCTGTTCTTTCTATCTCAAAAATTCTATCTTCTAATTCCTTCATTTTAATTTTCATTTCTTCTGTTTCTTTCCAAAGATCTCTTGATTTTTCTTTATTTTCCATATCTCTATACATTAAAACAATATTTTTTTCTTCATACAATTATCAGTATAATCACTATTGTTTTCTAATTCATAATATTCATAAATTTTCAATTTATTTACAATATTCATCTGATTATTGTAGTAATAAAATCTAAAAAAATAATGTAATATATCTTGTATTTTTGTTATTTCTGAATTATTCATACATAATTTTTTACCTATATCAATCATCCCCACCTTTGTTGATATCTTATTATTAGATTCAATCAAATAATATACAAAATCACAAATTAAATCATATTTATCTTTTGATAATGGTTTATGATGAACCCCACACATACCATTATTTAAAATAATTGCCTTCTTTTTACATCTCTTTCCATTTTTAGTCTTACAATTACATCTCTCTATTTTTGTAAGACATTTTAAATTATCATATGAATTGTCATAGGGTCTTACTTTATTAATATTTAATTCTCTACAAAGTGGACATTTTATAAATATATTAAAATTATTATTATAAACACATTGCTGATAACATTTAAGATGAAATTTATGACCACAAGATAATGTATAAGTTTTTTTATTTTCTAAAGATTCAAGACAGATACTACAATCCATGTATTAATAACAATTGTATTTAAATCAAAAACTTTAAATAAATAAATAATATAATGTCAGTAGTTTCCGATAATCCAGATTCAACACCAATAAAATTTTCTTTAAGATTTATAATTATCACAAATGTATTATGTTTTGTCGCTGGATATGGTGTAAGATATTTAAGTGAATATTAGATCTAAGATAAAATTTTTTTCTCCAGTTCATAAATTTGATTTCAAATTAGGAATAGATTATTAGATACAAACTCTTATCGCTTACAAATTAGCAAGATATCACATACTTTCGCACAAAGGTACCGTCGACAGAAGTTTTGAGAAGATGCATCATCCTTCCTGCTACCCACCAGGCGTTCTGCAGACTGCCACCATCCCAGACCCGACTTCTCTCGACGGATTCGGTGATCTGGAGATAACTTTTATCCCGAGCCGCGATTACCTCAGCGCCAGTGCAGAAGCGTTCTCGGATGAGGGCATCCAAGACATTAAGGAGATGCTCTATGAAGCCGACGAAGAATATCGGCGCGGCCTCCAGTTGGAGATGAATTCTACCAACACTCTACTCGAAGCCATCCGTATCCGAGACGAAGGTATCTCCCAGGATAATGCCAACGCAATTCTCGAAGATCGCCAACCCTCATTGTGGTTTGAAATGGACTGCGAATATGGTCTCCCAGCACCATGGAGTATCAGGGGTGCACTCGATCAGGCGGAAGAAGATGCTGACTACGAGGAGTGGATCAACTCCAAAGAATATCAACAAACTCTCAAGGAGTACAACCGACACAAGCTTCTCGCTTGGAACAAGGAAATGGAGGGTGAACATCCGAAATGGTCGGGTGAATACAAAGAACTTACACAGAGGGGGGAATTTGGTAGATTTAGCAGCCTTTATAACTCCTACATCAAAGAGCGCTACAGAGTGGAAGTAAATATCTTCCATATTGGTTCGCCAGTAAATGAATACAGGAGCGGTCCAGCATATGGATCTTCTCCCTATGGAGATGTCTATATACCGGGTAAGATAGCAAATTGGCTCAAGGAAAGTTATGGTCTTTATGAGATGGACATCGCTCTCCAAGATGTAGAGGGTGAGCCGGGAAAAGGACCTAACTCTTTCCGCTGGACATGCGTATACCTCCACAATAAAGGATACGCATTAGAATAGTTTCTTAATAAAAAAAAAAGACAAAAAAAATACAGAAAAAAAGAAAATACAAAAAAATTTTTTATGTGATATTAAAATTAATATAATATCATTTAAAATAATTATTTAATATAGTAGTATGAATAAATATCTTGTTTCAGAATATCATTATGAAGATGATTTATTTTCTATTTTAGAACCTGAATCATATCAAAATTTAAGCGATATTATATTAATGATATCTAAAAAATATCCTGAAAAAAAACATTATATGACACTAACTGAAGGAGACGATAAATATATTATTAGATTTAATAATAATGATAAAATATGTTTTTTAATTGAAGAAGTTTAAGAATTATTTATTATTTTTTAATTTATTTTAACTTTTCTGCCCTATCAATAACATATTTCTTCACTTCTTCCATTTCTGCTCTACTACATTCTTTTTTACCTTTCATGAAATAAAGATCGGGCACTGCGTAATCATCTCCATGATTATCATATTTTAATGTGATACCAAATTTCTTTTTTATACCATTCAAGAATTTCCTATATGATCCGGGTTTACCATTGGTTCTAATATGTTCTAAGGCTTCATCAAAATTCATAGATTTTTCTGGTTCAGACATAGGTACTGGTTTTTTTATACTATCAAGTATGAATTTTTCAGCTTCTTTTGACAAAACCTCTTCTTCTCCATTTTTATAGATATACAATTTATCTATTTCGTCAAAATGGAGAATTAATCCAAACTTTTTTTTAATATCTTTTTTTAATTCTTTATATTTACGCGGTGTTTCTTTTTTGAAGAGTTTTAATTTTTTTAAAACTTCTGGATTTATATTATCATCTTCTTCATCTGAATCTTCACCTATCCAAGAATAATTTTCTTTAGGTTCACTTTTCTTTGGTCTCCCTCTACGTCTATTTGACTTTTCCTTTGGTTTATTAATACATCTTCCAGTTTTAGGATTAATAATCTTTCCCGGTGGACACTCTTTTTTAGGTTTTTCTTTCGGTTCTTCTGGTTTATCAACATTTTTCTTTGGTCTACCAGGTTTCTTATGAGTCTTTTCTTTTGGTTTATTAATACATCTCCCTGTTTTAGGATTCACTATCTTTCCTGGCGGACACTCTTTTTTAGGTTTATCATCTTTTTGAGAAATATTATATTTTTTAATCATGTTACTATATCTTTGATTTACTTCATGGCATATGTCCATCTTTACTTCATCTGATAATCTTTTGTTCTTTTTTAATGCGATTATATTTACATCCTGTCCATAATCATTTTTCATTTTCTTGTAAAAATTTTCAAATTCATCAAAACATTTTTCACTTTGACTAGTTTTATTATTCTGCCAATATGAAA
>MDTC01017560.1_pt1 | contig 10244 bp, 9 predicted proteins | sample 811181 | NCBI WGS metagenome assembly MDTC01 (sample SAMN05326644, study PRJNA326480) | marine metagenome | isolation source: seawater | place: Pacific Ocean: North | collected 2011
CCCCTCATCCGCACTTTGGGACCCCCCTTGTGCGTTTTGAGGACCCTCTCACGCGTTTTGAGAACCCTCTCGTTCACTTTGGGACCCCCTTACGCGCACTTTGCACCCCCCTCCTCCGCGCTTTTGGGACCCCCTTACGCTCTTTGTACTCCCCTCTTATATGTTTTGGGGCTTTGGTGGGATATGAATGGCCGTGCCAAAAAAAAACGCTAATTGGCGTCAAAGAGTCCCTCTTCGAAGGTATGTTGCCAACGTGTGAGGACGTCTTCGAGCAGTAGGTTATGAAGTGCTTGGAGGGCTTGTGTGCTTTCTTCTGTCACGCCGATATGTGTGTTCTTGGACTCTCGGAGATACTGTGTCCATAGGTGCAGAATATGTTTTGTATGTGTCTGGATATCCCGCAACAATTGTTCGCGGGTTTCGTGTTGTGGGGAGTTGGGTGGGTGGGTGGTTTGGAACAGCAATTGCGCCGTTTTTTCCTGAAGAGCTTTGGCGGTCATCGACAGATCTTCCGCGGCGATCGCGGCCAAAGACATCTTTTGCTGTTCAATATGTTGTTTAAACTGCCCCACGTGGAACGCAAGTGAACTCAACACCGCAAGGATCGGCAATTGTGCTGTCGCGTGTAGACGGATGAGCGCTGTTGCGGCTTCCATCTGTACAGAGGTGGCATGATCCTGAAGTGCGCCCTGTAGCGCATCGAGCACTTCGGGAGAAGAGATCCCAATCCTCCCGAGCGCCCACGCGACATTTCCACGGACCTGTGTGTCTGGATCATGTAATGTTTGCAACAACGAAGGGATCGACAAACGTGCAGCCTGACCAATTCGACCGAGCGCGAGCGCGGCGTTTAAGCGCAAGCCCTTGAAGGGACTGCCGAGCGCCTGCTGCAAACCTGGAAGCGCGAGATACGCACGTTGTCCAATGGTCCCCAAACTCCACGCCGCGTTTTTGCTGACCTGTTCGCGTTCATTTTGAAGGAGCAGATCGAGCGACGTCACCAAGCTCTCCACGTCGATATGTGTGTAACGCTCCAACTCCATCGTACCGATCGCCCAGGCTGCGTTGCGACGGACCTCCGGGTTCGTGTCGTGGAGCGCCTGATGAAGATAAGGCAGCGCGTCATGTGCTTGAGGACCGTACTCCCCAAGGGCTCTCGCGGCGTTACTCCGTTCGGCGAAGGTCGTCCCACTATGGAGCGTCTCACACAAGGCCTGAAGCACCTGTGTGTCTGGATGTTGGATAAAACGCAACGCTGCCGCCACACCTGAACGCACACCCTGTTCATCTCCATGAAGTGCAGATAGCATGGCGTAGATGGCTTCTGGTTGCTGAATATATGCGAGGACACACGCGGCGCGAATGCGTATTTTGTCGTGTTCACGCTGGTTGTGGAGCAGTTGGAGCATGGCCTCTAGTAGAGGCGGAGCTAAGGTCCCAATGGCACCGAGCAGTAAAGAGAAGTCATTGGGTGTGTGGCTCTCTTCTCGGAGACTTTGGAAGCGAAAGTGATCGAGCAGCGCGGGGAGTAAATTGGGCAACGTCTCCCAACACAACGTCCAGATCTGAAGCAATTGTCCCTGTGCACCCTGCAGATCTTGTTGGTGTGCGTATGAGAGCAAGTCGATGACGTTGTCTGTCGTTGAACCAAGTCGCTGAAGCGTTTGAAGGACGAGTGTGTGTAGCTCTGGGTGAGGATCTTGGGCGGCCTTCAGGAGATAATGAAGGCTCATCTTGTCGATCGGTCTATGTAGATCGAGTGAGCGAACGATATAGAGTCGTTCGGGGAGTGGTAACGCAAACCACTGCTCGTCAGTGAGGGTAATGTCCTGCTTGGGCATGCTTTCTGTATCCCGATGTGTCCTGCCGTGCGAGCTGAAATGATGACACTTGTGTCATCGAAGAGTGACTCGATCGTGTTCAGGCCGCCGGATGGAAAAAGGAAACGGAAAATGAGAGGAAGACAGAAGGTTGTTGCTGTAACCACAGGCTTTGTGATGCGTCGTCGACATGGCGGTGGCCATGCTTTTCCTGACGCCTTGCCAGAGGCTCCATCCACTGCCCTTTTGTCTTCGCTTTTTTCCATCCGACAGCCTTATTACGATAACACAATGACGACGCCTGCCGAGATGTTTTCTCAAGAGGCGCGATCTCGCGACGACAATAAAAAAGAATGCCTCGCAGTGGCTTAAATGGGACAGTCTTGCTATATTGGCGTCGTTGCTACATCTTCTTTGGTGTATGTATCTCTAGGATGTGACCATTTTTCCGATGGAAAGGAGTTCAAATGTCGTCAACGGCATGGGGTGAAGACACTCAATATTTTTTCGCGCTGACACCTGACAAGATCCTCGACGCAGTCGAAGCCTCTGGTCTTCGCTGTACGGGACGTTGTCTCCCTCTCAACAGTATGGAGAACCGTGTCTATGAGGTCGAGCTGGAGATCGATGATCCCTCCACGCTCACAAGCGTCAGTGAAAAATTTCGTATCGCGAAGTTTTATCGTCCTGGCCGCTGGAGTCGTGAACAGATCCTCGAAGAGCACGCCTTCCTGCTCGAATTAAAAGAAGCGGAGATCCCTGTGGCTGCTCCGCTGGTGTTTGAAGATGGACTGACCCTTCACCAAGTCGAAGATACTGGGATCTTCTACTCGATCTTTGCCAAAGTGGGGGGCCGCAGTCCCGATGAGCTCAACGTCGACCAGCTCGAACAAGTCGGTCGTCTGCTCGCGAGGATGCACAATGTCGGGGCCGCCAAAGAGGCCGAACACCGCATCACGATCAACCCCGAAGTCTACGGTCGCTACAACCTCGAATTTCTTCTGTCTTCGGATCTGATCCCACGTGACCTGCGCGATCGCTACAAGAAAGTCGTCGAAGACATCTGCGATATCAGTGAACCTCTGTTCGCCAACACAGCGATGCAACGTATCCACGGTGACGCACACTTGGGGAACTTGTTGTCTGTACGTGGCAGCTTCTTTTGGGTGGACTTTGACGACATGGTCAAGGGGCCACCTGTCCAGGATATCTGGCTGGCGACGCCGGGGCGAGATGCCTGGGGACGCGCCGAAAGGGATATCTTGATCGAAGGATATGAGCAGATGAGGGAATTTGATCACACGAGTTTGCGTTTGATCGAACCGTTGCGTGCGTTGCGCTTTATCCACTTCAACGCCTGGATCGGGAAACGTTGGGAAGACCCCTCTTTCCCCCGTGCATTCCCTCACTACGGTACATATAACTATTGGATTGAGGAACTCGCTGGCCTGGATGAGCAACTTCAGATGATCCGTAACGCCGCAGAAAGTAACGCTGTATAGGGCGAGATGAATCGCAACGCCGCAGAAAGTAACGCTGTATAGGGCGATCTCGTGCAAGAGGTCGCTCCGCTCCACTCTCCCCTCTCTTCTCTCTGATTGTAAACAAAGGAATGTAGTATGCCTAAAGAGAAAACGACCTCCCCTCAACATAAAGAAGCTCATAAGGGCATCTTACTCGGTATTGTCGTCGCGATCATCGCTGGCGTGATGCTCGGTGGGTGGATGCCTGAGCTCGCCGTTCGCTTTGAGCTGCTCGGAGAGCTCTTTCTGCGTTCGTTGATGATGATCGTCGTGCCTCTCGTCATGCTCTCGCTGCTCGCAGGGATTACAGGACTCGGCGATATCCGTAAACTTGGTCCGATCGGACGCCGAACCATTATCTTCTATATGTCCACCACGGCCCTCTCCGTGCTCGTTGGGTTGGTCCTCGTCAACATCGTCAAGCCCGGAAAAGGCATCACCCCTGGTGAAAAGCATCCGGGCCTCACCTACAAGCTCGACGCCAAAAACAAGCGCAAGTTGCTGGTCGAGAAGCGTTGGAAACGTCTGCGGTTTGAGGAGTACAAAGGAAAATACTCCATACACCTGCTCGACCAAAAGCTCTGGGGACCGATCGCCAAAGTTAGCGAGAAGAGCATCACCGTCAAATATTGGCAAAAGCTCAAGGCCGAAGGCGTCGTCTACCTCAAGACCACCGATGGCAAACAGCTCCCCTTTCGACAAGTTGATGGAAAGTGGGTGTCCGCCATTCCCAATCTCTCGCTGACAGGAAAAGGCCTCTCCATCGTCCTCCCCATCGCTGATAAAGTCAAAGGCAAAGAGAAGCGAACGGTCATCGACACATTGAAAGACGTCTTTGTCGGGATGATCCCACGGAACGTCTTTGACGCGATGGCCAACACCAACGTCTTGGCCCTGATCTTCTTTTCATTGTTGCTCGGTGGTGTCTTGACCGTGTTGGGACCACAAGGGCAACTCGCGATCGATGTGATTCGCGTGTTTAACGACGCGATTATGAAACTCGTTCAGTGGATCATGTACACTGCGCCGCTGGGGATCTTTGGCTTAATCGCCGCGAGGATCGGTCACGCTGGTGGCTTCGAAGGCTTCCTTCCTGAGCTGATGGGGCTTGGAAAGTACGCATTTGTCGTGGTGCTGGGACTCGCAATTCATGCATTTGTGACGCTGCCGATCATCTTGTGGGTGTTTGGTCGTCGCAATCCGATCTCTTACGCAGGTGGGATGGCTGCGGCGTTGCTCAACGCGTTCTCGACTGCGTCCAGCTCGGCGACTCTGCCCTTGACGATGGAAGGTGTCGAGAATGAGAACGGTATCTCCAACAGGACCGCGAGCTTTGTGTTGCCTTTGGGCGCGACCATCAACATGGACGGGACAGCGCTCTACGAAGCTGCCGCCGCGATGTTTATCGCACAGGTGTATGGCATTGAGCTGTCGATGATGCAGCAGGTGATCATCTTCTTGACTGCGACGCTGGCGGCTGTTGGTGCCGCCGGAATCCCTGAAGCAGGACTCGTCACGTTGGTCATCGTCTTGAAGGCTGTCGGGCTGCCCATCGAAGGGATCGCACTTATCCTCACGATCGACTGGCTCCTCGATCGCTTCCGTACAACTGTGAATGTATGGGGTGATAGTGTCGGCGCTGGTGTCATCGAGCGTTATGAGTATCCAAATGGTTACACCCCTGAACCGCTCCCGACTTTGCCTGCTCCTGTTGTGGCGGCACCTGTTGTCGAGAAGACCTCTGTGACACCTGCCAGCGCTGAGAAAGTTGAGCGTCAAGCCAAGACGTCCACCAACCCACCCAAAAAGAAGAAGAAGAAAAAGCGCGGTAAGAAGAGGTAGCGATGCGTATTTGTTGTGTCTCGGATCTTCATATGGAGCGCGGTGTGTCCGCACAGGAACGTGCGGACCTCGTCGCGTCACAAGAGGCTGATGTCCTGCTGATCGGTGGTGACCTCGCCGATGAGCGTGAGGCGTTCGAGGAAGGGCTCAAGAGGTTGTCAGCCTTTCGGGGCAAAAAACTCTTCTTTTTGGGGAACAACGACCTTGAGTTACTGGAGGACAACAAGCTGACAGAGGACCACGAGGAGGAGCTGAAGGGGCTCCTTGATGTGTACGACTTTCATCTACTCGATCACGCCCCATTGGTGCTCGAAGACGTTGGTTTTGTCGGTAATTGTGGTTGGTTTGATGGTTCGCTGTATGTGCCATTGGAGGGTCATCCTTCGCGTTTTGACGCGCCGAATGATATGGAGATGGCGAGACGACGGGCGACGTATTACTTCCAGGAGAGGTTGTTTCCGACGTTGCTTCCGGCGTCCTTTACGCCGTTTGATTTCTTCGAGTACACATACGAGCGTTTGCAAGCCCACCTTCAAGAGTGTACAGAGCATCCTGACGTCGAGAAGATCGTGTTGGGGATTCACCATGTGCCGAGTCGTGACTTTTTGCGTGTGGGGACGGATCCGTGGCGCAACTATCTCGACTTTTGTATGGGGTCATCACGTTACCAGTCGTTAATCGCCCATCCGAAGGTGGTGTTGAGCGTGGTGGGGCATACACACCGCCCTGCCCGCTTCGATATCGAGGAGACGCCTGTGTACAACGTCAGCTCGACGCGGGAGATTCCTTTTCGGATATTCGACATTTGATGGGGCTGGAGTGACGGGGAGGATGTCCCTTTGAGGAGGTGGATGTCCGGTGAAAAAACGTTCTGGTATCTCGGCCTGAGATCTGCTACAAATGAAGCCACAAAAAACAACTTCGTAACAAATGGATGACCCTCGTGTGACGTTGTGTCGAGACTTTGGAGCAGTATGCCCATGAAGATGAGAAAAATGTGTGGTTTGTTTGTGTGTGCGATGGCCTTCTTGTGGTCTATGCAGGCACACGCGGCGAATGTCTTTTTGCCTGGTAACGGTTCTCGTGCGATGGGGAAAGCCAGCGCGGTTGTCGCCTCAGGTGATGGTGAATACGCGATGTTCTTTAACCCTGCGAACCTGTCGCGTTTGCGTGGTTTTGGGATTCGGATTGACTCCTATTGGAGTTACCAGTCCTTGACCTTCGAGCGTCAGGCCGAAGGTAGCACGACATTCGAGCCTTCTGTGAAGAAGTCCGATCCTGTGTGGGTACCTTTTGTGGCGTTGACTTTCGGGACAGCCAAGCTTGGTCCTGGTGAGTTTGGGGTCTCTGCGTTTTGGTATGGTCCTCATGGACGGAGCGTGAAGTTCCCCGAAGAAGAAGGCACATGTGAGCAACCCCAAAATCCCGAAACAGATGGTGTTGCGTATACTTGTGATCCTATGCCGAAGCCTGGAGCGCAACGATTCAGCATGATCTACACGAGCTCTCCGCTGCTGTACGGTGGAATTGGGGCGGCGTACGCGATGTCTTTCGCGGGTTTCAAGGTGCGTGCTGGTGCGACGTTCAAGCTCGCCTCCTTGTTTGTCGAGCAGAAGCTGGCGTTGATCGCTGCGAGTAGTCTGTACAGACCGACACAAGACCCTTCTGCAGCGGAGGTCTTGATGAAGGCTTCTGGGAGTGGGATCTACTTCACAGGTGATGTTGGTTTGACAGTGGAGACACCCGGTGGTTTTAGCATTGGTGCGAGCTTCTTCTTCCCTGCAACGGCACAAATCTCAGGTTCATTGGATATCCAGGCAGGTTCGTTGTTTGGTGGTCTCGCGAAGGTCTTTGGGAACCAGATCGACATGGTGGTTCCCTTCCCTGGTATCTTCCGTGCGGGGGTTGCGTGGCAGCGTCATAATCTGTCGATCGAGGCGTCTCTTGTCATGGAGCTTTGGGGAGAAGCGCAGCAATCGATCGACGTCTTGCCCAAAGATATCGTGATCAGAACAGGTGGAGAGGATAACAAGCTCGGTAAAGTTGAGATCGCGCAGGTCTTGAGAAACTCTATCTCTTTGCGTGTGGGAGCGGAGTACAATCTGATGAAGATGTTCCTGTTCCGCCTTGGTTTCCTCTATGAGTCCGGCAGTACTGTTGAAGAGCGACTGACTCCAGGGACCATGGATTATCCCGAGAAGATCGGTTTGAGTGCAGGTATCAGCTACCAGATTCCTGTTGTTGGGTTGCGTTTGGACGTCTCAGCCATCCACTTCCTGACCAAAGAGTACAATGTCACCAACAGCAAGATCCTGCCCGCAGATGTTAGCCCTGACAACCTCAAAAATTCGGATAACATTGGTCCTGTTGCGAACGGAAAATACACCTACGGCGTGACAGTGATCGCTGTGGGACTTCGTGGCAATTGGGGAGAAGGTGCGAAGAAGTAACGGGTTGAAAGGAACGCTGTTTATTTGATGTGTACGATTGTGTAGGCAGCTTGGTGGCGTTCGCGGTAGAACTCAGTGCGAAGATCTTTGACTGGCTTTTGACCAAAGACGCGGTCATCATCGTGAATGACAAGTAGGGTATGGGGATCGAGGAAGGTCATCCCTTCGGCTTTATGAGCAAACAAGAGATATTCACCATCAGGTTGTTTGGCGATCTTCGCGGCTTTGTTGCGATGGACGTGTCGGAGTTTGATACGCCACAGGTATGCGCCGAGTCCTTTGGCGGTGCTGCTCGTTTCGTAACTTGTGAGCATGTAGAGGTAGCCATCAGCCGGGTTGTATTCGAGGCTTGAGAGGGCGACACGTTTGCGCAGCTTTTTGACGGCGCGTGTGCTGAAGTCGTAGATCACCTTGGCGTCGTCGTTGATCTTGAGGCCTTCGGGGGAGACTGTGTAGGACATCGAGACGATCTTGACACTGTATTGGAAGGCGTAGTACTTCGCGCCCCACTCTCTGATCCCGAAGAGCAGGCGATTGCCGGGGATCGCGGCGAGTCCTTCGATCTTGTAGTAGGGGACACCATAGGGGAACTCTTTGTTGCGAAGGACGCGGGAGATGCGTCGTCTCAGGGGGATTGTCCGTGTGGTTTTGTCCCAGCGTGAGGAGGGAAACATGCGTATGTCTTTGCTGCCGATCTTCCAGTAGAAGAAGCGATTGTACTTATCCCATGAGCGTTTACGTTTTTTGATACGGTCAAAGCCGGTGATCGCGAAGCCGTATTTGCGGTCTGGTGAGATCGTGAAGTCTTCGTACTTTTTGCCTTTCTTGAATGGCAATTGATAGCGTCGGGCGTTGGTTTGCAGACCTTTTTTGGTGTACGGCATGGTGAAGACGGCGCTGCGTTTCTTTCCTGTGATGCGCTTGTCGCTGCCGAAGAAGACTTGTTTTCCATCGAACAAGACGGCGGAGGTTTCGCAGGTCACGGGTTTTTTCTTCTTTTTACGCATCAGGCCTTTGGGGAAGCAGTTGATGATACCGCGTGTTTTGATCTCGGCGCGGAATTTGTTTTTCTTTGCGTTGGCGTCTTGCTGTATTGGGAGGCAGCAGACGAGCGCGAGAGCGAGAGTGAAGATTCGCATGCACGGGTCTCCTATTGGGGTGATGGGTTGGTGTATGGAAGTGTTGTGAGTAGTTCATCGAGCATACGGAGCGTGAGGCCCCATATGACGCGCTCTTGATAGCGATAGCAAGGGAGTGTCACTTCGACTCCTGCGATTTTATAGGGCATGGTCGAGCGGTTCTCTTGCTGAAGAAAGAAGCCCATTGGGATCCAGATGACTTCACTGACTTCGTGGTTGAGTGTGAAGGTTGGTGGGGCTTCGAGTGTGAATAGATGTGGTTCGATGACGAGTGGGAGTGGTCGGCCTTTTCGTTTGGCGATGAGTTGTGAGAGGCGTCCGATGTGTGTGGCGTGTGTGTGGAGGTCGAGACCAATCTCTTCATGTGTCTCGCGGACCGCAGCGTCAAAGGGGTTGTTATCGATGGGATCGACTCTGCCACCAGGGAACGCCATGTGTCCAGACCAGGGATCGTTGGGATTGGTGGCGCGTTTGATAAAGAGGAGCTCTGTCTGGCTTGGGAGTGTGGGCTGATGACGAAAAATTGCGGCGACAGCGGCCTGCTTCATGAGCCTGTGACCTGGCACGTTGGAGGTCTTGATGGTGGGGATATGTTGGACGATTTGTGTGTATGTGGGAAGCTGCATATCACACCTGCCTATGTTTGTTGGTTGAGCACTCAACGTCGCATAACGAGCTGATATTTGCAAGTTGAGCCACAAAAACCTTTTGATCCAGGGGCAGTTGCACTTGTGTCTTCGCAAAGTGCACCCGAATGTTTAGTGTCATCGGGTGAATGTAAGGTCCACCCCTGCTGATTGGCTTTAGGGGCAGTTGCTGTTGTGTTTTCGCTAGATGCACCCAAATACACGGTGTCATTGGGTGGACACAAGGCCCACCCCTACAACAAACCTCTCCATCCCCCTGTCACTTCGTGCCTTCCCCCTTCCTCTCCGACCTTCGGAGAAGGCAAGGGGGAGGCTTTATGCCGTATACATGGGGGAAACTAGAGTTCTGATCCTGGCGCAGTTGCACTTGTGTCTTCGCAAAGTGCACCCGAATGTACGGCGCAATCCCTCATGGCAATACGGATACTGCAAGCAGTATCCTTCAAACGCTCGATTGCTCGGGTCACATATGCGGTTGTCATTTGCTTCATTCACTTTGCAACCACCCCTTCTACAAACCTCTCCATCCCCCTGGCCTGCCGGCTCTTCCCCCTTCCTCTCCGACCTTCGGAGAAGGCAAGGGGGAGGCTTTATACCGTATACACGGGGGAAACTAGAGTTCTGATCCAGGCGCAGTTGCACTTGTGTCTTCGCAAAGTGCACCCGAATGTACGCTATAATCCCTCATGAGCATACGTATGTCGCAAGCGACATCCTCCTAACGCTCGATTGCTCGGTTAATATATGCGGTTGTCATTTGCTTCATTCACTTTGCAACCACCCCTTCTACAAACCTCTCCATCCCCCTGGCCTCCGGCCTTCC
>MDTC01018392.1_pt1 | contig 10244 bp, 9 predicted proteins | sample 811181 | NCBI WGS metagenome assembly MDTC01 (sample SAMN05326644, study PRJNA326480) | marine metagenome | isolation source: seawater | place: Pacific Ocean: North | collected 2011
GTTCCCACTTGCCATGATATCCCAAGCACCAACGCCACTCCAATCACTACTCGGAACTGCGGTGTGCACATCATACAAATCGACCGCCCCCATCATGTGAAGCATTTCATGAATCATCGTGCCCAAGCCATTGGAAGAAAATGAAGCCATGGTGTAAGCTCCGATAGATTTCCCTCCTGCTTCAAATCCAGGCGAGAGGGGAGCATAATGGCTCCAAATCGAATTCTGCCCACCTCCATCTTCTTGTGCATCTCCGGTATGAATTACCAGAAGGCGGTCGACCCATCCGTCTTTGTCGAAATCGTAAGGTGCCATGTCGACGTTGTCAAAAGTCTCAGTGAGCGCCTCTTCGACCAATCCTGCTGGCCCTCCTGTACTCTCATCCCCTACATCGCGATCCGCACCAGAATCTCGACCATACGCCGCTTCTGAATGATGTGCAGTATGGATGGCTGATTGCACATCTGCTGTTAAAGTCGAACGCCCACTACTAATTTCAGAAAAATATGTGGCTGCAGAATTTGCACCCATCAACATTGAATTCGCACGATCAACAGTATTGCTATCCGCAAGAGCGTCAGGGAATTCGACAATCACGACCAACCATCGCTCATCATCCTGCATTTCGACAATCTCTGCATCATTGGTCATGATGACTTCTTCACGAATCGCATCAAAAATTGGCATGTAGAGGTTTGGTTGCCCGGCCAGCCATTGCCCAGCGAGGACAATTGCAATGGCAATTGCGACCCGAGCAAGCCGACTCATATTCACTGCGAGAACCGCGTAATGCTTCAAGCCCACGCCTCTGAGTTTGATGAAATCATCAAACTAATCTGAAAAAACCAATTTCGAAAGAGTGGATTCACGATCAGGAAGTTCAGCAGGTATATCCATCCAATTTAGACCGGATAATTCACAATCCTGAGTTATTAGTGACTGGCGAAAATCAACTGGTAAGGGCAACCCATTGCACCCACTGATGACCAACTCGCTGACATCGTGTCGGACCACAGCATCTAGTAGAGCATCTCTAGCATCTGGATCTAAACATAGCGCCTGTGCTTCAGCCCAACCCAAAGCATTAGGAGCATTCGTCGAAGAAAAAGTAGGGCACGCTCCTTCACAATGGCACATTGCAAACAATTTACGGTGTAATTCTCCTTGTGAATCAAACACGGGTTTTGGTGGCCTAGCAGCATCTGTCAGGATTGCTTCAGGTGCGCCCCGGATGGCTATTTCAGGCAACAAGATCAGTAAAATGGCCAGTGTGAACCAGATGCTGTCAAGTGCAGAAGGGCCTACCAACCACCAAATGAAGAGAATTGAGCCATGGACCCGAATTCTGAATGGGTCAATCGTCTCACTATTCATCAGCGAATACAATCTTGCAAAGGTCAACCCAATTAACGAAATCAGGGTCAAAAATATCCACCATGAAATTCCAATTCCAACTTCAAACAGCAACACGGCATCATAGCTGGGATTGATTCCATCAATATCACCAAAGTTTCCTGCACTCTCAATCGCTAGAGGATACCCCCATATCCACCAATAGATGGCTGCAAGAAGAGCCACCGAACCCCCGCCGACGGTCACGTTTCTTACCCACCTACGCTCGCTCGGAAGTAGACCTTGACGTGAAAACGAAAGGAGTTGCTGAATTGCAAATGGCATCGTACTGATTAGAGCCATCAAGCCAATCATTGACCAACGTGTGCCCATCCATCCATGGGGATCATAGATGGTTACAGAACCCTGCTGGGCTGAGGTAGGTAGAGCAGAAAGCCAACTCTCCAGCAATGGATCAATCTGTGTCCACCAAATGACGGTTGAGATGCTCAAAATGAATAGCAATATGGTCCCACGGGTGGCCAGTTCATCGAAATGTTCGCGAAGAGGTTTATCCGCATCCCGGGAGAGCCGAAAATGCATGGATGACCCTCACATCATATCCTTGTGTGTAGGGGGTGTTTTGGCCGCCAATACTGTACGATAGACACCGTAAGCAGCCCATGCACTACAGAACAAAGCAATAGCCCACAGATAGACAGCCGAATCTTCAGACATCCAGTACAGTCCGAGAAGCGCGAATCCTACGGAAAGCAAACCACGTCGCAACCCCTCTGGATATGCGAGTTGCCTATCCAAATGAGCAGGGCCTGTCTGATATTTGCGCTCAAGGATTTCCTTTTGCACAATTGAGCCGACCAGTAAGGCTGTCAATGTAATGAAAAACCAGGTAATTCCATTCTGCATGACATCTTCAGAGACCGCTTTCTGGCGTTCTATTTCCAATGCTTCAGCATCGACCTCTTGATCGAATAAACTCTGATCTCCCGAGGACAAAACACGAGTACTCTGATCATCTGTGGCTGAGGTCGCACTCGGTGAATTGATGACGAATGATAGAGAGTTCCAATGATCATCAGAGTTGGGGGCACCGTCGTTGTTGACCATGTTTCCAATCACCCAGAATGCAACATCACCGACATCTGATGAGGGGGCAGTCCAAGTGAATGTCCAAGTGGCCGGAGAGGTGTAATCAGATTGAGTAATTCCAGATGATGTGGAAGTTGCTTCTTTGTCTTCACCACTATCTTTCTCAGGACGAATTAGTTGATCATCTACCCAGGAAAATGAGCCTACACCTTCAGTTGAGAGGAAGAAGCCTCCTCCAGAGTTGGATGAATGCTCAAGTGACAATGTCATCTCATATGATTGATCAGCCTGATAGGCATGTGGTGCACCAGACAATTTCACCAGTGTCCCTGTGTTTGGAGAAGATGCGTGACAAGTACACCCTGCTCTCCATGTAGGATCGCCCGTTCCGTCATCATTGGTATCGGAAGGGGGACCCAAATGCATGGCCATCCCAGGCCCGGCCATCAAAAGCAAGAGTGAGACAAGGAGTGTTATTCGGAGTGAATATCGAGACATGCTCAACCCTCTAATCGGTTCCACCCAACGTCCATCCTTAACGGTTGCTTTTCTGGGGTGCCCTAAAGGGGCACCCCGAGAGTTTTGATCAGAGGTCTTTGAATGCTGAATTTAATTCATTCATCATCTTCTTGCCATCACCAAACAGCATCATTGTCTTGTCCTCGTAGAACAAATCGTTGTCAACTCCTGCATATCCAACAGAGAGACTTCGCTTGATGATGACGACCACGCGTGCCTTGTCAGCATCGATAATCGGCATTCCACCCAGAGGTCCTTCACCACTGCGGGCGACTGGGTTGACCGTGTCGTTTGCGCCAATCACGAGGGCGACATCACACTCTGGCAACTCAGAGTTAATGTCATCCATCTCAATGAGTTGCTCATAGGGCACATTGGCTTCAGCGAGCAGGACATTCATGTGACCTGGCATTCGACCCGCAACGGGGTGAATCCCGTAACTAACCTCGACGCCTTCAGCCTCGAGCAAATCGGCGAATTCCTTGACTGCATGTTGCGCTTGACTGACGGCCATTCCGTAACCAGGGATGATGACACATTTGCTGATGCCATCACAGACCATGGCAACTTCTTCTGGATCACTGCCAACCTTTGTTCGAGTAACGGTTTCTTTACCGCCACCTCCGAACGACTTGAACAGGACCGCAGAGAGTGTGCGGTTCATCGCCTTGCACATGATGAATGTCAAGATGAGACCTGCAGCACCAACCATCGAACCTGCGATAATCAGTACATTATTGCCAATCACGAATCCAGTGAAGGCTGCAGCAATTCCAGACATGGAGTTGAGAAGGCTAACCACGACGGGCATGTCAGCCCCACCAATCGGCAGGACAAACAAGACACCGAGCAGTGATGATGTGCCGACCAAGTAGTACACATACTCCTTGTTGGTCGGTTCCTGAATCGTCATTACAATCAAAGCGATAGAGGAAATCAGTAGTAGCCCTTTGACGTAATTCAACCAAGGAGGGCCCCAGGTGGGGAAGTTGACCCACTTGCGACGGCCTCGGTCATCCTTCTTGGTGAATGGAATGTAAAATCCACCCATGAGCTTGCCCATGGCCATGAGGCTGCCTGTCAAAGTAAGCCAACCAACGAGGCCTGAAAGGCCAATTGCGATCCAAGTGGCGTAGAGTTCAACACCTGCTTCTGGAACGCCGTCAGAGCTGATACGATCCAATACTTCAGAGAATCCGACCAGTGCTGATGCACCGCCGCCAAATCCATTGAACAAGGCGACCAATTCGGGCATGCCAGTCATTTCGACTCGAATCGCAAGCCAAGCACCGATGACTGTACCAATGATGAGACCGCCCGCAATCAGCTCGAGTCCAATCAGGCCATCAGAGTACAGTTTAGCCATGGTAACCAAGACGGCAAGTAGCATTCCATATGCCCCTAGGCGGTTGCCCTGAGGTGCTGTTCGTGGGCTTGATAGACGCTTGATGCCGAGGATGAAGAGTGCGGCAGACACCAAGTAACCAATGTCCCATACTACTGGATCGACCATTTCAGTCACCTCCCTTCTTCTTCTTTCCAGCAATCATTTCCAACATTCTGTTGGTGACCATGAAGCCACCCACCACATTGATGGTCGCCATCACAAGTGCAGCGAAGGCAAGCCATTGAGCCGCGCTAGTCCCATCCACTGTGGTGTATTCGTTGTTGTTTAGGAGAATGAGTGCGCCGACAATGGTAATCCCAGAAATCGCGTTGGCACCTGACATCAATGGTGTGTGAAGGGTTGGTGGCACCTTGCTAATCAGCTCAAAACCAAGGAAAATAGCCAAAACGAATACGGTGATACTTCCAATCAATGCTGCAAGGGTCAAACTCATCCAACCACCTCCGACAAACGTGTTTGCTTCGCATGGATTTCGCCATCCATGCAAACAAGCACACCTCCCATACCGGATACGTAGAAGTCACTACCTTCAGGTGCGCCGAATAAGATATCGTCTTCCGGATCGAGGATGATTTCACCATCCTTCACAAGCGAGGAGACAAACGTGGTCAAATTGTTCGAATACAACATACTCGCGGTAGAAGCCAATTGCCCAGGCAGATTGGTTGTACCGACAATAGTGACACCATTGTCAGTCGTGATGACTTCACCCGCTGAGGTCAACTCGCAGTTGCCCCCGACATCAGCGTTCATGTCAACGACCACGGAACCCGGCTTGAAATTCGATACTGCGGTCGCTGGTACGGTGATTGGGGCTGGTCTGCCGAAGATTCGCGCTGTTGTCACGATAACATCCGCATCAGCAGCAACTTCGCAAACTGTATCGTTGACCTTCTGAATAAATTCTGGCGTGAGAGGTTTGGCATAACCAGATTCATCCTCAAAATCATCCATTCCTTCGACTTCAATGAAGCGCCCACCGACGGATTGAATCTGTTCCGCAGTAGATTTGCGAACATCAGATGCATAGACGATGGCACCCAAGCGTTTGGCTGTAGCGATGGCTTGCAAACCTGCCACACCACTGCCCATAATCACGAACTTGGCTGGACGGACCGTACCTGCTGATGTGGTCATCATGGGAATGCCCTTGGGCACTTGCGCCGCACCCATCAATACGGCTTTGTAGCCAGCAAGATTGTCTTGGCTGGAGTTCACATCCATCGCTTGAGCACGTGAAAGTCGACGTGGAATCATGTCCATACTCATGAGTGTGACCTTGGCTTCCATGGCTTGCTTGATTCGCTCAGGATGACGGAATGGATCGGACACACAAGCGACCATCTGGCCTTCTGAAAGTATAGTGAAATCAGGCGCACCGATACAAATCAGAATCTTGCATGCCATGGCATCGTCACGACTGACAATGGAGGCACCCTTTGCCTCATATTCTGCATCCAGATGGTGTGCTGAAACCCCAGCTCCAGATTCAACATGGACTTCAAAGCCCAATTTCATTAATTTGGGAACCGAATTCGGAACGATTGCCACTCGGGTTTCATCTCCACCTTCTACAAGAACGCCTAACTTCATGATGGTTCACCTATGTGATTCACCAACCCCAAAGGGGTTGTAGTGACATCGACCGAGAATCGGTTATTGAATCATACGGACGCGTTTGCAGGTTACAACTTAACGCTCAAAACAAGATGATGGCACCTACACCGAACACAGCAATATCACAAATCGCATGGGCGATGTAAGGAATCCAAACACTACGATACCGAACATAGAGCCAAGAGAATATCGCTCCTCCGATGAATAGAGCGATGCTACAAATCAAATTGGCCCACCAAGGGAATCCAAACACGACCAAGGCCACAGTATGATGAACAACAAATATGAGTGCTGACAGGATGATTGCAGGTGAACCCTGACCCACCAATTCCTCCGATTTGATGACCAAAAACCAGCGGAATACATATTCTTCCAGGAGTGAATTAACGAGTATCCAATATAGGGTCGCGAGCAGATAGATTTGCGGATCCATCAGTCCAACTGGCTCCAACGCATCGGACAGCAACTTTGCATCGATTGCATCACCAAGCAACAGCCAGGCACCAATCATCACAACACTCATGGAAATTCCCAAACCAATACTCATCCAGTATCCACCTCGTTGTGGCTTTGACCAAGAAAATGTCCCACCATCGATTTTCAGGAACCACAGTATTGGAACACAGAGTAACCATAATTTCGTGATAACAAAGATGACTTGTGAAGCCAAGCCGTCATTTAGCACAAATGAACAAATGGTGGATAGCGATGGAGCAGCCCCAACCAGAAGCAAGGCAATGATTGCGGCACGCCTCTTCTCCATGCTTGCTACTGAGATTAGGCTGTCTTGAAGGATTCCCCTACACGGTAACCAATATGGACATGAATCTCTGCCCCTTGTGTAACGAGGAGTAATCATGTGTGAAGATGATGGAATGAAAGAAACAATTCGTGTTGCTGTAACAGGAGCCGCTGGCAACATTGGATATGCACTTTTATGGCGAATCGCGAGTGGAGATTGTTTCGGTTCAAATCAGCCAGTAACTCTACAATTACTGGAAATACCATCCGGAATGCAACGATTGGAGGGAGTCATCATGGAATTGAGGGATTCTGCATTTCCACTGGTGCACGGAATTGTCGGTACTGATGACCCCAAGATTGCATTCAATGATACTGACGCGATTTTTCTCGTAGGTTCACGACCGCGGACGAAAGATATGGATCGGGCCGACCTCGTCGCAGCCAATGGCCCCATATTCGTCGGACAAGGACAGGCTATCGATGCAGTTGCCTCACCTAATGTGAAAGTCATCACTGTCGGTAATCCTTGCAATACCAATACACTCATCGCTTGCGCGAACGCACCAAATATCCCGTCTCGACAATTCACCGCGATGACCCGATTAGACCAGAATCGGGCTGTTGGGCAGATGGCAGAGAAGGCTGGCGTACCTGCATCAATGATTCAGGATGTATTCATCTGGGGTAATCACGCGAACACGATGTACCCAGATCCATCAGTGGCCACGATTTCTGGACAAAATGCAGTCGATGTGTTTGACGAAGAATGGTTGCAAGGCGACTTCCTTGGGACGGTCGCAACACGGGGTAAAGCGATTATTGAGGCAAGGGGTGCATCATCAGCGGCTTCTGCTGCCTCCGCTGCCGTCGATCACATGCGCGACTGGTGGCAAGGATCGGGCGGACGTATTGTTTCCATGGCACTCCCGTCCGAAGGTTGGTACGGTGTCCCCGAGGGACTGGTTTTCAGCTTCCCATGCCGATGTGAGAATGGTGAGATTGTAGTCCTAGATGATCTCGTTGTTGATGCGTTTGCACAGTCAAAGATTGATGAAAACATCGCGGCACTTATGGGAGAGCGAGCGGCTGTCAGCGAACTCCTAACCGATTGAGGCATTCCATGAATACACCAATTTACCTTGAACACGACGGGAAAGTCCTACTCGTTGATCTCGATGGAAACGGACCCCAAGATGCCGTGATGGGACGCGAGGGGGAAGTCACACTTCGATTGCCAACCGTGGATGAAGTCGAAACCATGGGGATTCAGTGGAGTGAACGCCGCATCAACCGAATCCAATTCGATAGCGAGACCCGCGAAGTGATCTATGCTTTGCCAGAAATCGAGTGGCCTGAACATTGGACATGGAAAGACAAGTTGGTTTCAGATGGTTGTGTCCATCCATTGGCCAGAGAATGTGTCTATCGAAGCATGCATCGTGTTGTTGCGAAAGTCATTCTATTCAATCAACGTAATGAAGTGGCAATGGCGAAAGTCAAACGTGGATTTTTCACGGGCCACTGGACATTGCCTGGTGGCTTCGTCGATTACGCTGAACACCCACTTGAGGGTGCTATTAGAGAAGTTCACGAAGAGTTAGGTATACCCGTCAAAATAGAGGAGGGGGACATTGTGCAAATTGCTGAGCGTATATTCACTAGTGAGGGGATTCAATTCCTGTCATTTACATACAAGTGCCATTTGACGAATGAAGTTGATTTTAGTCCAAAGGAAGATGAGATAGAAGAGGCTCGCTGGTTCTCAATCGATGACGCTTTGGCGAATGCCGCCAGTTTGTTTGATGTAGAGGCTCTGAGGGCGCTGAAATGAAGCCCTATTTTCAATAACTCTCACTTGAGGAAGGCTATCCCAGATTAGGATATTTGGCCGATTGATTCAGATACACCTTAGTGGTCGGCGACCTATGCGTTCACGGACGTCGACTGTCTTCCTGATGGTTTTCCTTCTTCTAGGTACGGCCCTATCTGGTTGCTTTGGAGATAACGGAAAAGCAACTGCTGCCCCATCAGAATCTTTCCAAATCGATTTTGTTAATCCTGAAGATGTAATTCTACGTTCGGGAGAGTTTCATGATTTCACCCTAGAAGGTGAGGGAAATGCAATTACCACAGCCTCGGATGTCTTGATTTTCATTAACGGGACTTATGTCCAAAGCCATAGTGTTGTGGTGGAAGACAACACAATCTATGGCCAAATTTTGACGACACCCTACACTTCTGAAGTCAACATTGAATTCACAGGAAGTGGTGGTCTGACTCAAACGGTAAGTGTCCCAATAACGAACGGAACACCGATTGTTAACGGCGAAGAATGGTTCGAAAATATTGACTTCATCACCAGTGTCTGCACCGACACCACAAAATGTGGAGGATACGTAAACCGTTGGATGGGAGCCGGAAACGGATTTTATGAGCGTGCTGCGGAATATTTCAAGGGCTATTTCGAAGGACTAGGATACGACACATATCTTCTAAGGGTTACAGATCACGGTAACTTGGCACAACCTGAGAGTCTCAATGTAATCGCTTGGAAACAAGGAAGAAATGACAGTTGTGTCCAAGGGATGGGTGGACACATGGATATTGCACCACCGGGGGGACCCCCTGGCGGTGGAACATACGAAGGGGCTTACGACAACACTGCTGGAACTGTTGCAATGATGCTTTACGCACGTGCTTTTGCAGACCTGACCTTCGAATGTGACACTTTCCTAGCCCTATGGTCTAGTGAAGAAGAAGGATTACGTGGATCCAATGCATTTGCAAATAACAATTGTGATTACTGCCTTCCACAAGATAAGGAGCTTGAGTTTTACATCAATATGGACATGATGGGAATGTCTTGGCCTGCTCGCAAAAGCGGTGACGGCGACCCATTTCCTTACCACGCATGGTCTGGCCCAGATGCGGACCCAGAAGTGCAGGATGTTGAGATTACATCGGTGCTTGAACATGTTCACTTTGACGTTCTAAATGCACCACGAGATTTGAGAATAGATGGGACTTATGGTGCTGGATGTGATCAGCATTGGGATGAACATGATAATCTGGTATTCGATGTACACGAAGATACGTTTGGACGCTCAGACCACGTCACATTCCGTGACTTAGGGGCACAAACAATCTTCCATCTAGGAGCATATGACGAAGATTATTCAGCATACCATTCGCCATCAGATACCTTGGATAACATGGTTGCTGAAGTCGGAGGCCAAGAAGAGTTGGAGCAGAGTATGGAATTCGTCATGTGGGCTGCCATGCTTGAATTCATCATCGCAGATCAAACTCCTGAAATCAGAAACCTCAATGCATAAGCCATTGATTAAGCCGATTCATTCAGAAGGTATTGCATGGTCGGCCTGCTATGCGCTCCCGGGTGCCACTCGTAATGCTGATGGTTTTCCTTCTATTGGGGACCCCTTTGTCTGGCTGTTTTGGTTCCGATGATTCAGGTGTGCCAACGGCCAAAGATCTTCAAATCAATGGCACTCTA
>MDTC01069056.1_pt1 | contig 10244 bp, 7 predicted proteins | sample 811181 | NCBI WGS metagenome assembly MDTC01 (sample SAMN05326644, study PRJNA326480) | marine metagenome | isolation source: seawater | place: Pacific Ocean: North | collected 2011
AGCTCGTGGTTGCCCGGCACCCACAGGATCTGGGCGAAGCGGGGGACCAGCGCCCGGAGGGTGAGGTCGAGGTGATCCTCGGTCTCGCCGATGTCGCCGCCCAGGATCAGCCAGTCGTCGGGGTGATCGCCGATGGAGTCGAGGGCGTCGCGGTTCTTCGGATGGCCGACGTGCAGGTCGGAGATGGCGAGCAGGCGCATGGCCCGGTGCTAACCCCCATCAGGCCGGCCGGTAGGACCTGCGTATGGTGGCGAGTGCGTACCGCGCGCATAAGTCGGCGGTGGAGGGTGCCATGAGCAACGCCACGACGCGCGGGGTGCGGGTCCGGGTCGCGCCCCGCTACCACCCGGAGCACAGCCACCCCGACCAGGGCGAGTGGTTCTTCAGCTACACGGTCGAGATCGCCAACGTCGGCGAGACTCCGGTGCGGCTGCTGTCCCGCCACTGGGTGATCACCGACGCGCGCGGCCACGTCGAGCACGTGCGCGGTCCCGGTGTCGTCGGCGAACAACCGCACCTCGCGCCGGGCGAGCGGTTCACCTACACCTCGTTCTGCCCCCTGCCGACCTCCCTGGGCGCGATGCACGGCAGCTACACCATGGAGCTGGACTCCGGCGAGCGATTCGAGGCGACGGTCGCCCCGTTTGGCCTGGTCGACCCGGACACCGAGAACTGACGGGGGTCCGGGGGCGACTCCCCCGGGGAGGCCGAGTTTCGAGGCCGGCAGACGGACTCAGTCGATGCCGGCGAGGCAGGGGCCGGGGCAGTCGCTGACGCCGGCCCGGGACAGCACGCCGCCCGTGCACGTGGTGTGCTCGGTTGCGCAGGCCCACCACGCGGTCGTGTCGCAGGGAGTCGTGTCCAGGCCCCGGGCGCAGACCAGCGCCGGGTCGAGCCGCGCGTCCTCGGGCACACAGGCGAGCCCGTTGACGTGGTCGACGAAGGCGCGGCAGGCGGGGCTGCTGTCGAAGGTCTCGTGGGGCGGCGTGAGGGGCTCGACGACCACGGGCTCCGGCGCGGGTGGCCGGGGTCCGGGGCGGGGTGCCTCCTCGAAGGAGCAGGCGGACAGGACGAGCAGCAGGCTCAGGGCGCGCAAGGGACCTCCGCGCCAGTCCTATCTTGGCCGCCGGGTCGCGCCGGTCGCGGTTCGGGAACACGCATTGCATGCTACGGGTGCACAGGAGGTCCCCATGCGCCACGCCCTGGTCATGCTCGCGGTGCTGCTCGCCGGATGCAGCCCGGTGATCGCCGAGATCCGCTCGACCGAGACCGGCGATCCGGACCCCGATCCGACCGAACTGACCTGCGATCAGGTTGTCGCGGATCTGCTCGACGAGGCGACCCGCATCCGCTCCTGCGAGGAAGACGCGGACTGCGGCCAGGTGCTCGTCGGTACCAGCTGTGGCTGCACCCACGACTGGGTCGCCCGACAGGACGCCGACGCTGGCCGGTTCTACGATCTGGCCGCGCTCGGTGCGGACAAGCAGTGCGAGCTCCCCTTCGACAGCCCCTGCGACTGTCCTGCCGCAGACGGCTTCGCCTGCGTCGACAACCAGTGCGACTGGAAGCCCCCCGCCCCGCCCCCACCGCCCCACTTCACAGACTGCACCGCCGACATGGGCGAGCCCGTCTCGGTCGACCGCATGCAGATCAGCCGCGAGGGCGAGCTGGTCGTCGACGTCAGCCACGGTGGCGGCTGCGCCGAGCACGAGTACGTCGTCTGCTGGCCCGCCCAGGAGTTCGAGGTCGGCCGCCCGCCGCGCGCGCGTCTGGAGATGCTGCACCTGACCCCCGGAGACCCCTGCGATGGCATCGTGGCGGACGAGGTCCGGGTGGATCTCGGGCCGATGCGGGAGGCGTACTCGGAGCAGTTCGACGGCGGCAACGCCATGACCCTGGTCCTGGACCCGCTGTGGACGGTGTACTGGTTCCGGTAGGGGAGGGGCGGAGTTTCGATTTGGATTGGTCGGGGGGTCTCCGGACTTCGGCGCGGTGCTCGGCACAGAGGCACAGAGGCACCGAGGGGTTCACAGAGGTGGCTCTTGGGGTGCGGACGGCGGTCTTCAACACGGAGGAGCGGAGCTCCGGAGATCTGACGGAGGTGGGAGCGGTCTCGGCGGAGACGGACCTGACGGCGACCAGGTTTGGAAGAGGACCCGATCATCCGGGCGGGCAGCGAGACTCGTCCTCTCTGTCGATCAAGAAGAGGACGGCTGGCGGGCAGGAACGGGCCTCACAAGCCCACGGATTCCATGCTTCAGTCCCACACGCGCCGACCCGCCCGGTCGCCTCCGTCAGACCTCCGGAGCTCAGCTCCTCCGTGGTGAAAGCAGACGTTCGAAGAGCCAATATCACCTCTGTGCCGAGCGGTTCCTCGACCCGCCGATGGCCACCACGCCGGACCCGTGCCCCTGACGTCGCCCCTCCCCTTCGCCTACTCCAGCACCTCACTCCAAGGCGGCTCCCACACGCTCTGCACCGCATCCTGCTCGTGCAGCAGGTCCAGCACCTCCGAGAAGGCCGCATCCCCGCCGAGTGTCGCCGAGTCCCCGACGCACACCAGCAGCCTGCGCGCGCGGGTCAGGGCGACGGTGAGGCGGCGGCGGTCGGCGACGAAGCCGAGGTCGCCGTCGGGGTTGGACCGGACCCAGGAGCAGACGATGACCTCGCGCTCCTGGCCCTGGAAGGCGTTGACGGTCGCGGCCTCGACGCCTGAGGGCAGAGCTTCCTTGAGCTCGCGGACCTGCGCGTTGTAGGGGGTGATCACGCCGATCAGGCCGCTCGGTACGCCCGCCTCGCGGAGCTGCTGCACGACCGCGGCGACGACTTCGACCTCGAGGCCATTGAACGTGGAGCGGGTCGCGGGGTCGAGCTCCTCGTCGGCCTCGGCGCCGGCGGTGTCGATCCACAGGGTGGCCCGGGTGGTGAGGGGAGTCTCGGCGACGCCGGGCAGGTCCGCCAGGCGGTGCTCGGCGACGGCGGGGTGGGGCTCGTAGGTGTCGCCGTAGACGGGCTCGACCAGCGCCTGGATGTCCCGGTGCATGCGGTGCTGGGTGGCGAGCATGGGCATCGGCAGGGCGGTGGCGCCGGGCTCGACCAGGCGCGCGAGCATGGAGCGCTCGAGGGGTGAGCTCGGGGCGCGAACGACCGGTCCGAGCTGGTGCGGATCGCCGAGCAGGAACAGGCGTTCGACGTAGGGCACGACGGTCCAGATGGCGGGCTCGAGCGCCTGGGTCGCCTCGTCGACGAGGGCGGTCGTGGGGCGGGGCAGGTGGGGGGCGCGCCAGGCCAGGGTGCCCAGCGTGGTGGCGATGACCTGGGCGCTCGCGAGGGCGGCGTCCTCGGCGCGGGTGATCAGATCGCGGCGCTCGCCGAGCAGGCGGCCGTATGCGCTGCGGCTCTCGCGATCGTCGCGGCCGACCAGGCGGGACAGATCGCGGTCCATGACCCGCAGGGCCTCGCCGTAGGGGCCGCGCTCGACCCGCTGTTTCAGGGCGTACTCCCTGCCGATCGCCGACATGCGACCCCAGGCGCCGACCCGCACGACGTCGAGCCCGGCCTCGACCGCGCGCCCCACGAGGTGGTCGACCGCGGCGTTGCTGTCGGCCAGCGCCCAGGGGCGCTCGTGAGGCACCAGGGAGCGGAGCAGGGCGACCATCACCTGGGTCTTGCCGGTGCCCGGCGGTCCGTGGATGAGGGCGAGCTCGGCACAGGCGAGGGCGTGCTCGGCGGCCTCGCGCTGGGACGCGTTGAGACGATCGTCGAGCAGTGGGGGCGGGTGCGAGGAGGGGTGGCCGGGGGCGCGCTCACCGAGGAGCACATCGCGGAGCTCGGAGCGGTGGCCGTCGGCGCGGGCGAGGGCGTCGGCGTAGCGGCGCCAGGTGGTGGGATCGAAGCGCAGGGTGACGACGGCGCGCTGGTCAGGCTCGACGTCTCCGCGGACCCGCACCTCGGCCCAGCGTGCGTCCGCGTCGTCGACCCGTCCCTGGAGGCGACCGCGGGCGGTCTCGACGTCCACGCGATCGCCCGGGCTGATCCCGTCGTGCAGGGTCACGCCAGGAGGGGCGCGCAGGGTCAGGCGCAAGGCGTCCCGGCTGGCCCAGCGCACCTCCTCGATGGTGCACGCCGGCCAGGCGACGCCCGCAGCGATCCGCTCGTCCACGGGAAGATCGGCCAGTCGCTCCAGGGCATCGCGCTCCCAGGCGCCGGCCTCGGCGAGGGCCTCGTGCAAGGATTGCAGGTGGGGATGAGCGGGCACCGCGGTGGTCCTTCGACAGCTGGGACGGCCGGGGTATCCCACGGGAAGGGAGACGCCGTGTCATTCGATCCGGTCCAAGCCGCAGAACACCTCGCCGATCGCGTCCCGTACGCGACGGATGCGCCGAAGGGCGGGTGGCCCGCCACCTGTCCCGCCCGGGAGCTGGCGCGATCGCCGGCCGCCGCCGCGGTCGGTCATCTGGCCGCGCGCTCGGGGCTGGGCCTGTTCCACACCGAGTGGCGCCGCCTGCTGGCGCTGCCCGAGGACTGGGTGCCCGCCCACGACCCCAGCCTGGCCGAGCCCCCGTCCTGGGGCGGCGGTGTGCTGCCCGAGCGCAAGTACCAGGCCTTCCGCCACGACCAGGCGCTGGGCGGCTACCACCCGGGGATGCGCGCCAAGTGGACCGCCCACGAGCTGTGCCATGGCCTCGTCGGCTTCGCCTGGCGCCCGGACGCCAGCCCGCTCTTCCTGGCCACCGCCGGTCGGATCGCCGAGCTGGTGCCCGTCGTGCTGTGGTACTTCCTCGACGAGGCCCACCTGCGCCGCTGCCCGCGCCACAGCCACGGCGGCGCCCTGTACCGCAGCCACTGCCCCGCCTGCGAGGCCATCGCCGCCCCCCGCCTGGACGAGCTCTTCGCCGAGCAGCTCCTCGAGGAGGGGCGCCTCTTCGTCGAGCGTGAGCTGGCCGGTGTGCGCGAGACCCTGCGCACCGGCGTGCCCGTGCCCCACGTGCACGGCGGCCTGGACCTGTGCTCGGACGGCGTGGCCTACGCCGCCGCCCATGGCCCACGCCTGCACAGCGAGGCATTCCATCGCTACATCGAGGGCTTTGCGGTAGAGGGCGGCGGGCTGTCCACCTCGCTGGAGGCGCTCACGGCCCGGGCGCTGGAGGTGCTCGACGGCATTGCCCAGGGGGACGAGGTCGTACCGCTCGCGCCCACCCGCGCCCACGGCGAGGCGCGCTGGGCGCTGCAGGATCTGGCCTGGCGCCTGCTCACCGTGTGGCACGACACCGACGGCGACGCCGCCGACACCCTGTCCGATCTGGTCGACGGGCTCGCCGAGGCCTGCGCGCTCACCGCCCGGGACGAGGTCGACGCCACCCAGGTCCGCACCCGCGCCGCGGAGGCGTTCCAGGCCGCGCGGGCCGGCTACGAGGCGCTGTTCGAGGACTACGCCGTGCCCGAGCCGGCCGATGTGTTCGCCCTCGGCCACGACCTGCTCGGCGTCGGAGGAGCCCGCAGCGAGGGCCAGATCCTCGAGGGTCTCGTCGACGCGATGCCCGGCACCATCACCCTGCTCCAGCCGGACGTGGACGCCTTGATCTCGGCGTTCGTCGAGCAGGATCGGCCGGTGCGCGTGCCGCTGGGCCGCCGGTTCGCGAGCTGGATCGCCGGAGACGCTCCCCCCGAGGTGGGCGCCCTGGCCCGCTTCGAGGCGGCACTGACCCACCTGCCTCCCGCTGATCCGTTGGTGGTCGGACTCGGCGGCCCGAAGCCCGGGGACCCGGTGCGCCTGGCGGAGGGCGTGGTCGTGCTGCGCGAGGACGTCGACGTGGTCGAGCTCGCGCGCTCGGTGGAGTTCGGCGACGTCATCCGCGCCGGGGACCGCATCGTCGACGTCGACGGCCAGCCCGTGCCCGAGCGACCCTCAGCCCTGGTCCTCGTCCGCGACCCGGTCGGCGAGGTCATCCTGCTGGACGTCGAGGCCGGCGTCGGCGATCAGCTCCTGGGTCTTTGGGACGGCGGGCCGCTGGAGGTGGCCTGGGGCGAGTGGGAGGCACTCGTGCAGGCGGGTGTGCTGCGGCCGGTGAGGTGGGGGGTCTGAGAGGGTGTGGAGCGGAGCGGACTCGACCGGCGGAGGTCGCGTAGCTTCGACCGGGGGAGTGGAGGCTCGGTCTCCAGTCTCCAGTCTCCAGTCCCCAGTCCTACGGCAGCGGATCCACCCCGGTCTGATCGGTGCCCAGCCCACATCGAAGCCACCGCGCACGAAATCCCTGCGAATCCCAGATATTCGTGGATTGCAACACCGGTCTTCGCCGCGACCGCTCCCTGGCCGGCCGAAGCTGGAGACTGGCGACTGGGGACCGGCCCGCCACTCCATCGGTCGTAGCGACGCGACGCTCTCGCGAGGCGACCCCGCTACCCGCAGCGACGCGATTCCCGCGAGACGACTCCTGCGCCCAGACGGACCCGCCGGAATTGACCCGACTCTCTCCTCAGGACCCGTACTTGACCGAGCAGCCCCACGCCTGGCTCTTGCTCGCCGTCACGTCCTGACCCGCCAGCACCGCGTCGATCGCGTTCTGGGTGAACGGGATGTAGCCGGACTCGGGGCGCTCGTTGCGGGGGGCGTTGTCGAGGCCGCCGGCGTAGACCAGCGTGCCCTCGGGGTCGATGACGAACATGTGGGGGGTGGTCTTGGCGCCGTACATGCGGCCGACCTTGCCGCTCTCGTCGACCAGGACCGGGTTCTTCATGGCCCAGTCGGCGACCGCGGCCTTGTTGGTGTCGATGCCGTGGCCCTGCTTGCCGGGGGCGCCCGAGTTGATGGACAGCCAGACCACGCCCTTGTCCATGTTGGTGGCGGCCATGTCCTTGAGCGGGCCCTCCCCGTGGGCGGCGACGACGAAGGGGCAGCCCGGGTTGAACCACTCGAGCACGACGGTCTTGCCCTTGTAGGCGGACAGATCGTGGCTCGCGCCGTCCAGGTCGGTCAGGGTGAAGGTGGGCGCGGCCTTGCCGACCTCGGCCTTCGTCGACTCGGTGGCGGTCGCGGTGTTCGCCTCGGTGGTCTCGGCCTTCGCGTCGGCCTGCTCGCCGGTCGCCGGGGCCTCGGCGGGGGCGGGCGCGCCGGTGCAGGCGGTGGTACCGAGGGCGAGGGCGCTGGCCAGGATCACGATGCGCATGGGACCTCCGTCTTGGGGACGGCCGGCGTAACGCGCGCGGTTTGTGAGCAACCCGCTGCAGCTGTCCCCCTCTGTCCCAGCCGTACCGTGTCGCACCGCTGGCGCGCTTCCGCGGGTAGGCTGCTCCCCCTGGAGGGCCCATGCTTCGCCTCGTTCCCCTGCTCCTGCTGCTGGCCTGCACCCCCAAGGCCACCACGCCCGACGTCGCCGCCGACGTGGTCCTCGCCACCGACGGTCCCTTCGCCGGCGTCACCGCCAGCGCCCCGCTCCCCTTCGACCCCGGCGTGCGCACCGGCACCCTCGACAACGGCCTGCGCTGGTTCATCGAGACCAACGAGGTGCCCGATGATCGCGTCGTGCTGCGGCTCGTCGTCGAGGTCGGGTCGGTGCAGGAGGACGACGATCAGCAGGGGCTCGCCCACTTCGTCGAGCACATGGCCTTCAACGGCTCGGAGAACTTCCCGGGCAACTCCCTGATCACCGAGCTCGAAGGCCTGGGATCGCGCTTCGGCCCCCACATCAACGCCCACACCAGCTTCGACGAGACGGTCTACAAGCTGCAGCTCCCGACCGACGATCCCGCCATCGTCGACACCGGCTTCCGCATCCTCGGCGACTGGGCCGGTGGCCTCGCCTTCGAGACCGAGGAGATCGAGAAGGAGCGCGGCGTGGTGCTCGAGGAGTGGCGCCAGGGGCTCGGCGCCGGTCGCCGCATCTTCGACCAGCTCCGTCCGCTGACCTTCAAGGACAGCCGCTACCTCGATCGCCTGCCCATCGGCACCGAGGAGTCCCTCACCACGTTCACCCCCGACGCGGCACGGCGGTTCTACAAGGACTGGTACCGGCCCGACCTGATGAGCGTCATCGTCGTGGGCGACGTCGATCCCGACGAGATGCAGAAGAAGATCGAGGCGACCTTCGGCGGGCTTCAGAACCCGGCGAAGGCGCGGGAGCGCGTCGTGTACGAGATCCCGCCCCACGACGAGACCCTGGTCAAGGTCGCGACCGATCCCGAGGTGCCGATGGTCAACCTCGGCATCATGCAGAAGCACGACTACCTCGAGGACGCGACCCACGGCGGCTACCTGAACAGCCTGCGCAAGCAGCTCTTCACCGCGATGGTCAACGCCCGCCTCGCCGAGGTCGCCCAGCAGCCGGGCACGCCGTACCTCGGAGCCGGCGCCGGCGAGCAGCGCATGACCCCCACCGAGGGCGTGTGGGCGATCGGTGGCGGTGCCCCCGAGGACAAGGCGCTCGACGCCCTGCGCTCCATCTGGACCGAGGTCGTGCGGATCAAGCGCCACGGCTTCACCGAGCCCGAGCTGGAGCGCGCCCGCAAGGCCGTGCTGCGCGGCTACGACAGCTACCTCCAGGAGAAGGAGAAGACCCAGAGCGTCACCCACGCCGAGGAGCTGATCCGCCACGTCACCACCGACGAGCCCGTGCCCGGCATCGAGTACGAGGTGCAGATGGCCAAGGCCTGGGTGCCGCGGATCACCGTCGAGGAGATCAACGCCTGGGCGAAGGACTGGATGCCCGAGGAGTCGCGGGTCATCACCGCGGTCATCCCCGAGAAGGAAGGGCTTACGCCACCGACCGAGGACCAGCTGGTCGCGGTCATGAAGGAGGTCGAGGCCAGTGAGATCGCACCCTGGGGCGACAGCGGCGAGCTGGCCTCCCCGGTGCCCGAGCGACCGGCCCCGGCGAAGATCACCGCGCGGGACGACACGTATCAGGAGTCCCTCGGATTCTCTGGGATCACCCTGGAGAACGGGGTGAAGGTCTGGTTCCGCGAGACCGACTTCAAGAACGACGAGATCATCATCCACGCCTTCCGTCGCGGGGGGCACCGGGCGGTCGGCGACGACGACTACATCGCGCTCGCCCTGTCCAAGGACGTGAAGCTGGCGTCCGGCGCGGGCCCGCTGTCGGCGCCCGACATGTTCAAGTGGATGGCCGGCCGCAAGTTCTCCGGGAACTTCTCCCTGCCCGACTCCTGGGATCAGTTCAGCGGCAGCAGCTCCCCCGAGGACCTCGACGACATGCTCGGCCTGATCCACCAGGCGATGGTGAGCCCGCGCTTCACCGCAGAGGGCCGCGACGAGATCCTGGAGCAGCAGCGCGCAGCGCTCGCCAACCGCGACTCCCAGCCCGGCGTGAAGCTCGCCCGCGAGGTCTCCGAGGCCCTGTGGCCGGACACGCCGCGGCGTCGCTACTGGGAGCTCGAGGACGTCGAGGCTGCCCTGTCCGACGTCGATCGCCTGGAGACCCTCTTCAAGAGCCGCTTCGGCGACGCCAAGGACTTCACCTTCGTCTTCGTGGGCAACCTGCCCGATGACTTCGAGGACGACGTCGCCACCTGGCTCGGCACCCTGCCCGCGACCGGCGAGGCGAAGGGCCCGGGCGAGGTCCCGCTGGAGCGAAAGGCCGGCCCACACGAGATCGTCGTCAAGGCCAACACCGAGCCCAAGGCCAGTGTGCGCATGTCCTGGTACGTGCCAGTGGACGCGGACAGCCTCGACTGGGAGGCGCGCAACCGCACCCAGGCGGTCGACGAGGTCCTGAGCACGCTCCTGCGCGAGGAGCTCCGCGAGGCCCGCAGCGGCGTCTACGGCGTCGGCGTCAGCGTGAGCACCGAGGACGAGTGGCCGGCGCCCGCGGTCACCACCTCCATCAGCTTCACCTGCGATCCCGAGCGGGTGGACGAGCTGTCCGAAGCCGCGCTCGAGATCGTCGACAAGGTGAGGACCAAGGCGGTCGATCAGCGCTACATCGACGAGATGATCGCCAAGCGCACCCGCAGCCGCGAGGAGCGGCTCAAGTCCAACGCCTTCTGGGCCCGTGCCTTCATGGGGGCGCTGGCTCGCGACGAAGACCCCAACGAGATCCTCACCTACGACGAGCGCAACGAGTCGCTGACCCCGCAGGTGGTCCTGGAGGCGGCGAAGACGTACCTGCCGTCGAGCGAGCCGGACCTGGTGTCGAAGCTCCTTCCTGCCGAGGAGGGGTGAGCCGGGCGGAGGTCGCGTAGCTTCGAGCAGGGGAGTGGAGGCTCGGTCTCCAGTCTCCAGTCTCCAG
>MDTC01152753.1_pt1 | contig 10244 bp, 8 predicted proteins | sample 811181 | NCBI WGS metagenome assembly MDTC01 (sample SAMN05326644, study PRJNA326480) | marine metagenome | isolation source: seawater | place: Pacific Ocean: North | collected 2011
CCGCCTCCAATGCCCGAACCTGTGGTTGAACTAACTCCACCTCCAATGCCAGAGCCTGCTGTTGAATTACCTCCGCCTCCAATGCCAGAACCTGCAGTTGATGTTGCCTCTCCAAAACCATCTGTTGTGGCTGGTTCCATGGAGAGCGATGAACAGGGTGATGCTGCCACTGATGATTATCGCGAATTGTGGAAGCGACGTTCAGATAAATCCCTACCGCAAATGTACGGAGCAATCGACAGAATAGGCAGTGGTGAGATTGGTTCCCTTCTAGATCGTTATTCAGATAGATTTGGGCATGAATTGGATAGGGAAATTATTGTCATGCGTCGTGCAGAACAAGAGGCTAGGCGTGAGGCTGTTCCAGTAGTTGAATTGATTTCTGCGCCTGAAACCGACGAAGAGGAAGGTTCACTGCAGTCACAACTGACTGAGGTTGAAGATTTGCTTCGCCCATTACAGAAACAATACAAAGCCAGTGAATCCAATGCCGAAAAGAAGGCGCTTGCACCCGCGCTTAAATCACTCATTGCTGAGCGAAAAATTCTCATTGCTGTAATCGCTGGAGAAATGGGTGAAGATGCGTTGGAAGATATCCCGGTACGACCTGTGATTCCAGGTTATGAGGAAACTGATGATGAAGAAGATGATGAAGAAGTCGAAGAAGTCGGCGATTTTGCTCAATTCTTCGCGTCGATAAACCAACTTCTCGGCGATATGCCTGAAAGTTGGGTCAATAATTTCCTAGAGTCAAAAGGCTTCGCACTATTCCAAAAAGTTGGAGAAGATCCCGAGGCTACTAATGAAAAGACCCGGAAGAAATTCTTCGTTATGATCAACAATGAACTAGGCAGTATGCCAGAAGATATGTTGGATGAGTTCGTAGCTTCGCCCGATTTCGAACTCTACAAGGCCATGGGTGAATTATACGGAGAGTGACAAAATGGGACTCCTAGAGAAAGCTGGTAAGAAGAAGGATGATTCGCAGCCAAAGAAAGCCGCTGCAAAGGCGAGTAAAAAGACTGCAGCACCAAAGCCAGCCAAGGCTGTTAAAAAGGCAAAACCTGCAAAAGAAAAGAGGGTAAGGCAACCCAAGGAGAGGAAAGACCGCACCCCTAGAACCATGCCAGATGGCTATAAGTTGGCAGGGAAGGCTGCCAGATTTGCAAAAAGATTAGTTGATTTCATTGCCACATATGGGGCTTTCCTGGGTGTACTAGGTGCTTTCGCAATGGTCGACGGCGATTTCACTTACCTATGGTTAGGTGCTTTAGCAATGATGTTCCTCAACCTTGTTTTCCTGCCAATGAAAACAAATCGAACTGTTGGAATGTTCCTTACTCGAACCCGTTATGTTAACTCAAATGGAAACCATCCATTTTTCCTCCACCAAATACTCAGTAACTTGACATCATTGTACATTATGCTCTCACTAGTTATGATTGGTGTTGGGGCTGCTGAAGAAGGTGGTGCAAATTGGACTATTGTCACCATCGGTATATTACTCGCACTTGTAGTAGTTACTGATTATGTGGTGACTAAGTTGCGTGCAGCTAATGGTGAAACACAAAATATGTATGATGCTATGTTTGGTTGCTGGTTCGTAGTAGCCGAAAAATCTGCAGAAGAAGCGAGTTCTAGCGGGTGGATGAAACGCCTAGAATCACTTGGGGACTGGGGCGAGAAAAAGGGTTGGTCAGGAACTGCTGACGATGAGGAAGCCGAAAGCGATGCTTAATGTCAATTACAATATACTGCTTCTGTCTACCAGAAAACATACTCATAAGCTCGATAGCGTGAGGTGCAACCACTAATGAGCCCCGAGGTCCTGATTATTTTCTACGTCACCCTCGCTCTGGGGGCATCCTTCCTCTGTTCTATATTGGAGGCTGTATTACTGTCTACCTCACGTGGGCATGTAGCTGTTTTAGAATCGGCAGGTAGTCGGGCTGCGCCAATGTGGATACGTTACAAAGATGATCCTGAACGCCCGCTAACTGCAATTCTAACTTTGAACACAATAGCACATACAGTTGGTGCATTGGGTGTTGGGACACAGGTTGAGGCACTTAACGATGGACAATATGCCATGGCCATCGCCTCGGCGTTGTTGACTATTGGAGTGCTTCTTTTCAGCGAGATATTGCCGAAGACACTTGGCACAATGTATTGGAAGGCTCTTTGTAAGCCTAGTGCTTATGTCCTCAATGTTCTTATTATGCTCCTAATTTGGGTTGTAATTCCTATTGAATTAGTTCGGAAGATGTTTCCATCAGGAGATCAAGAAACTGTTTCACGTGAGGAATTAGTCGCCCTTGCCGACATTGGCGAGGCTGAAGGGGCAATCGAAGAAGATGAGGAAAAGGTAATCACTAATTTGATCGCATTGCGTGAAACTATGGTTACGAAAATTATGACCCCAAGTGTTGTCATGACGACAGTTAGTGCAGACTGGTCTGTTGAAAGGGTTCGTGAAGAAATTCCAATTATGACGCACGGTAGATTACCAGTAACTGGAGATTCAATAGATGACATTATCGGAATTGTGCTCCGGAGTGATATTTTACGCAGAGCGGCAGCAGATGATGATGCAGTTTTAATGACTGAAATTATGCGTCCCATAACTTTCTGCGCCGACAATCAATCGGTTGATGTCGCACTTGATATTTTGCTTGAGAGGCGTGAACAAATAATGGTTGTAAAAGATGAATTTGGAGGCACACGTGGCATTGTAACAATGGAGGACATCATTGAAACTCTGCTCGGAGTAGAAATTGTGGATGAGGATGATATTGACGCAATTGAAGAGGGGACAACAGCTGAAGATCTGCGGGAATTCGCAAAAGAGAAATTCGCTCAAGATTTGGTTCATGACGAGGAGTAGTAACCATGACTGGTGAGCACGTACTCATTTGTGTTGCTTGGCCATATGCCAATGGTCCCTTACACCTAGGTCATGTTGCAGGGTGCTACTTACCTCCTGACATCCATGCGAGGTATGAGCGGGCCTTAGGCAATAGAGTCCTCATGGTCTCTGGTTCAGATGAACATGGAACACCAATTACTGTAACTGCAGAAACTCTTGGTGTAGAACCACAGGATGTGGTTGACAAGTATCACAGTATCAATACCAAGGCATTGTTGGATCTTGGCTGTATGTGGGAACCAAATATCGATTTCAGAGGAACTGAATTTGGTGGGGCACTATTCAACCGCACCAGTGATGATGAACACAAAATTATCGTTCAGGAAAATTTCAACTCACTTCTTAATGCGGGTTTATTTGAGCAAAAGAGCATGCAACAATATTACGAAATTCGAGATGATGGTGGCCGGTTTCTACCCGACAGATATGTCGAAGGTGAATGCCCAAATTGTGGTGAAGATGGTGCACGAGGAGATCAATGCGATGAGTGTGGCACTACATATGAGGCTAGCGAACTGAATAATCCCCGTTCAAAGATGAATCCAGATGCAGATATAGAAATACGAGATACTGAGCACTTCTTTTATCGACTAGATCTATTCCAAAACGCGCTAGAACTGCACGCTGCATCGAGAAACAAGGATTGGAAGGCCAACGTTAGATCTATGACCAAACAATGGCTCGACATGGGACTCAGGCCACGTGCTGTGACACGAGATTTGGACTGGGGAATACCATTGCCTCTTGAAGGAAAGGAATGGGATGGGAAATGTGTTTACGTGTGGTTCGAAGCTGTGCAGGGATACTATTCTTGTGCAAAACTTTGGGCGCAACGATTTGCAGATACCGAAGACTGGAGGAAATGGTGGTGCGTTGACTCTGAGGGTAATCATCCACGACATCTGTATTTCTTAGGTAAGGACAACATACCATTCCATACTGTTATCTGGCCTGCTCTGATTCTGGGTTTAAATCATGCAAATAAGGGACTTAATGCCGATGACCCAGTGGCTTTGCCAGAACCTGGCGATTTGGCACTTGAAACTAATGTTCCGGCAATGGAGTACCTCATGCTTGCAGGTGGTCAATTTAGCAAAAGCCGAAAGCATGCAGTATGGCTACCATCATTTTTGGAAAGATTTGATCCAGACACTTTGCGCTATTATCTCAGCATCAACATGCCAGAGAATCACGACACTGATTTTAACTGGCCAGACTTTGTTGAAAAGATCAATTCTGAACTAAATGGGGCATATGGCAACTATGTTAACCGAATTATGAGCCTCGGTAATCGCCTTGAGGGAGATATACCATTGGCCTCATTTGACGAATTATCACACTGTGCCGAAGACATGGAACGGCTCGAGCAAATATTCACACAGACTACCAACAGTTTGAATCGTCACCGCTACAAAGAAGCACTTCGCCATATCATGTCTGCGGCTCAATATGGGAATCAAATGATTCAGAAGGCTGCTCCTTGGAAGTATCTTAGTGAGGTGGCTGATGTTGAGGATGTGGAATATGTTAAAAATCGTCGTGTTTCACTCTCCAAACTAGCGTTTGGATGGCGTTTGGCCCGATTCCTAGCTATCATGGCACAGCCGTTTCTTCCTTTTAGTTCGCAAAGATTGTGGGTAATGCTTGGGCAGGAAGGAGATGTATCCCACACTAGATATTCAAGTGCAATTGACTGGAGTGTTAATCACACGTGGTCAGATATTAGTGAACCACTTTTCAGCCGTCTTGACTTAGATGAAATTCTGCAGAGTGAACGTGAACTTGCTGATGCATCGGCTGAAGAGAATCACGAGGACCCCGGTCACGGTGTGAAGGGTTCTGGTAAAAAGAAATCAGGAGATAAAAATATGGAAAAAGCACCAAAAGGAACAACGTTTCTCGACTTCGAGACCTTTATGTCGGTCGAATTACGTACAGGTATGATCAAGTCAGTGGAGGACCACCCTAATGCCGACAAGTTGTATGTCGTGCATATCGATGATGGAACATCTGAAGGGCGCACTGTTTGTGCTGGTCTGAAACCCTATTACACAATCGAAGAAATGACTGGTATGAGCATAATTTTTGTGGCGAACTTAGAACCCAGAAAACTACGCGGCGTTGTTTCAGAAGGAATGATTTGTGCTGCTGACGATGGCGAGGGTGTTGTACGATTAATCACTGTGGATGGCAATATCGAAAATGGCTCCAGAGTTAGATAGAATCGGGTTTATCGAAGAATTCCCATTGAAGTGATACAACTTCTTCACGTGTGGATGCATTGCTGTACGCGTCCAAAGGTTCTGCATTGAGTGTGAGAAATTGTTGACCCCACTTGAATGGTGATAGAATTTTCTCAGCCTGCTTTCTGCGGCCTAAAAGAACTAAACATGTTGCCAGAGCTTCTGCTGTGCTAAGCCTGCCTGGTTTCCCCCAAGATATAGGGTTAGCAGCCAATAGTATCGGCAATGTACGTGGTTCGAGTCGAGGGGATTTACTGCGAATCTCTAAAACAGATTCCTGTAGTCTTTTCCATGAACAATCAAGTGCAACCAATGAGGCCCCCATCTGAATTACTGGAAGATCATCTGGACCTAAAATTGTCCCTGATGATGGATCCAGTAGGTATCCTCTCCTCGGTGGCTTCTTCAGATTGAAATGGAGCCTAGCCATTCCTTTTGAGGCCATTTTTCGGGCAGTGCACTTCTTTGGATCGTCCTGATCCAAATGTATGATGTGCAGAGGCACATCCTCCAATTAATCACCCCGGAATTCCTTCATAGCCTCATCATAGAGGTCTGCCATAGTTAGTCCTCTACTTGAAGAACTTGCGACTTTTGTTTCACCACTATCTTCTCGCAAAACCATTAGTTTGATACCCAGTATCCTTTCGAACTTCTTAATCACTGCATCTGTGGGTCTTTTTCCTGACTCAGTACTTTGAATAACATTTACTCGTTCTGCCATCCTCTTAGCCAATTCTCGTTGTTCCCAACCGTTATTCTCTCGTGCTTGGCGAACTGCGGGGCCAAAGTCATCGCGTAACTGGGTAGCATTTCGCATCATGATGTCTTTTCCTTTCTGACCAATCCCTCCGTAGCCACCACTTGTGCCACCAACACGTGATGATTTTTGAGGACTTTTGGTATTTACAGGAGATGAAGTGTCTAACCCCATTCGCTCTATGCAGCGTTTGCATGCTTCAATGGGGGATCTTCCCTGGAGTACTGACCGCGTCCCAACGCGCATTGCTCCGCATATTTCGCAATCACCCATGTTGTATCAAAGGTGCCATAATGCCGCTCCTATTCAAGTTTCACTTTGACACTGCAAGATGTGGAAGACTTAATTCACCATCATCCCCCGGCAGTTACATGAGTTCCGATTCGGATGCACTTGCACCCAGTAGTGATAGCAATGTTTCGGCACGCGATGATGACGGTATTGATTCACAATTACAACGCCTTGAGAAGGATTACAGGGAACTCACAGAACAGGCGCAAAGCCTTCTTACGCAGCGTGTTTGGCTTGAAAATGAAGTTAGTAATCAGAAGAAAAAAGTAAATCGGCTAGAAGAAGAAATCAGAATGCTGCGTTCACCACCACACATTGTTGGCAATGTTCAAGATCGTATTAGTGATGACAAAATTGTGGTAAGATCATCGAATGGTACTATCTTTCTCGTGTCTGTAAATACTAGAATTGATGCTGATTTGCTTAAGCCTGGAACTCGTGTAGCCCTAAATCAGGATACTTTATCGGTTATTGAAGTGCTAAATGATGCTTGGGACCCCCTTGTTACTGGTGCCGAAATGGTCGAAAAACCCGATGTCAGTTATGATGACCTCGGAGGTTTGGGCGAACAAATTCAAATGGTCCGTGAGAGCATTGAATTGCCACTTTCCTCCCCGGAATCATTCACAAGGTTCGGAATTAAACCACCAAAGGGTGTTCTCCTTGTAGGACCTCCTGGATGTGGTAAAACTATGCTTGCTAAGGCTGTTGCATCCTCTACTGACTGCTCATTCATACGACTAGTCGGGAGTGAATTAGCACAGAAGTATATTGGAGAAGGTGGCCGAATGGTGCGTGAATTATTCGATTTGGCACGTGAGAAAGCCCCATCAATTGTATTCATTGATGAAATTGATGCTATTGGAGCTAAGAGATTGGACACCGCTACAAGCGGTGATCGTGAAGTTCAGCGCACTCTAATGCAATTGTTGGCCGAATTAGACGGTTTCGATGCGCTTGACGATGTGAAATTAATCTCTGCTACAAACCGGCCAGATATACTTGATGAGGCATTACTACGGCCTGGGCGATTCGATAGGATCATCGAGATTCCTCTTCCTGATGAGGATGGGCGAACATCAATTCTCGAGATACACATGAGTAAAATGCCCACCTCAAAGAATTTGAGTGTTAGCAAGGTTGTTTCCATGACGAAGGGTTTCAGTGGGGCCGACCTCAAGGCTACATGCGTCGAAGCAGCTATGATTGCAATTCGTGCAAAACGCAAATCCGTAAGTGCCAAAGATTTCACGACCGCTGTCGAACGAATTGCCGAAAAACGCGCTAATTCATCAAACAGCGATGCACCGGAAAATCTGTTCCACTGATGCCAACGCTCATGAGCATCCGATTCGTCCACAATCTATGTTACAACTTGTTGAATGCGTTCCAAATTTTTCGGAGGGCCGGGATAAAGATATCATCGATGCTATAACAGGTGAAATGCTCTCTATTGATAACGTCGTTTTGCTTGATGTAGACATGGGTTTTGACTTCAATCGTACTGTAGTGACAATTGTTGGCCCACCAAATATGGTGCTAGAAGCCGTAATCCGTGGGACTAAAGTTGCCCTTGAACTTATCGATATGCGCCAGCATTCTGGAGAACATGACAGGATGGGGGCTGTGGATGTGGTGCCATTCATCCCCATCTCCGGTACAACTATGGAGGATTGTGTTCAACTTTCAATTCAATATGCAAAACGGGTGAGTGAGGAGTTAGAACTACCTGTTTATCTCTATGCTGAGTCAGCACGTAGTGATGAGCGCATTAGATTACCGGATATTCGACGAGGAGAATATGAGGGGTTAGTCGATAAGTTACAGGACCCGAAATGGGCGCCAGATTTTGGTCCCGCTGAATTCAAACCTACCATGGGCATAACTGCTACAGGAGGGCGGAACATCTTGATAGCCTACAATGTCAACCTTAACACTTCGGACAAGGCATCCGCTGCAAAAATTGCTGGTAAATTACGCTCTAGCGGTGTCATTCTCCGAGATCAAAATGGTGAGAAAGTTGTCGGCGCCGATGGAAAACCAGAGAGAATACCAGGTAAATTTGAAGCACTTCAAGCAGCAGGATGGATGTATAATGAGAATACTGCTCAGGTTTCCATGAATTTGCTGGATTATTCTGTTACTGGTCTACACAGTATAACAGAAGCGATTCGTGAGGAGTCCAAACTGTTAGGATTAGAAGTTACTGCCGGAGAACTAGTTGGCCTTGTACCACTTCAAGCAATGCTTGATGCAGGTCGTTTCTATTCGTCTGAACCAGAAAGTGATGATGTATTCGAAATTGTGCAGGCAGCGATACGGGGCCTACAATTAGATGTCCTCGATTCATTCAAATCGAATGAGCGAATAATTGAATGGGCAGCAGGGGTGATTGAATGAGTGATTATGGTGGAATGACATTAGATAAATATCGAGATGCTCTTGCTTCAAACGACCCCACACCTGGCGGTGGTACGGCTTCTGCAGTAGCACTTTCTCAAGGAGCTGCATTGGCAGTCATGGTTTGCAAATTAACTCTCTCAAGCGAAAAGTGGAAATCAGGTTGGGATGGTGCTGTACTTGCAAATGAAATTGCTGAACCATTACTTGAAATCGGCCACCAGCTTGCATACGAAGATGCTCATTCCTTTGATGGGGTAATGGCTGCATACAAGTTACCCAAAGAAACTGAGGAGGACAAAAATATCCGTAATGAGGCTATCCAAAATGGCCTTTTGGAGGCTGCTAAAGTGCCCCTGCAAACTGCTAAGCATTCGTACAAACTCTTACATTCCTTAGAAGAATTAGCGAGAACTGGTAATTCAAATGCTGTAACTGATGTTGGTGTTTCGGCCCTTCTTGCAACTGCTGCTTGTAAGGGGGCGTTGTTTAATGTCGAGGTGAATCTGAAGTCATTGCCAGATAAAATATGTCAAAATATCCAGTTAGAACATGATGAAATCAAACAAAAATGCCGTGAAAAAGCCCGTGAAATTATGCACTGTGTGCATAATCGTATGCACTCTTAAGGGCACCTTCTAAACGATCCATGGCTGCATCTATATCCGCAGTGCTCACGGCTCCAATACTAATTCTAAACCATCCACTCTCTTCTTCAAGACCAAATGCTTGGAATGGAACTATTGCAACACCTGCTGTATCCAATAGCCATTTGCGAATTTCCTCATTTGTCTTAACCGCTAAAATCTCGAATAAGTCGAACTGTGTCGACAGATATATGCCTCCTTCTGGTTTGACAAAATGAACACCATATTTCTCTAATGCACTCAAGCGATTTTGTAGTATTGACATTCTCTTTGCAATTCTTTCATCTAAATCTTCGAAATACAACTCGAGTGATTCATGTTTAGCATATAGATTCGCTGCTGCTTTTTGAATCGGTCTTGCTGGCCAAGCACCCATGTGACCAATTAATGCTACAACGGGGGGCGATAGTTCAGGTGGAAGAGCCATCCAACCAAGTCGTAGCCCAGTCCCAGTTAACGACTTCGATATCGCGTCCAAGGTAATCGTATAGGGATAAATTTCCGGACACGCTTGCACAGGGTGTATGTGTTCAACATCTGGAGCAGTCATTGTTGAATATACCTGGTCATAAACAAGAATCACGGGTTTGATATTCTCCGAAAATCTGCGTTTGTTTTCATCCAAAACAACTTCACAAATTGACTGGAGTTCGTCAAATCTGAAACAAGTACCGGTAGGATTGAGTGGGCTATTGAGTATTAACACCCGAATTTCATTGATACGTTCTTTGATTTGGCTTGCCGTTGGTAAAAATCTGCTTTCCCGGGTCCCTGCAAGGGGGATGTCGATAGCATCATTCAGGTGCACATAGTAATGATTATTCCATGCAGGTACACCATGTGCTAAACCATCACCTGGTTCAAGAAATAGCCGAAACGAGGCATACAGCACTGGTCTAGCACCAGAGCCTACGATGATGCCGTCTGAACCAACATCCACACCATATCTTACAGACATCCAATTGGAAAGTGAGTCA
>MDTC01155729.1_pt1 | contig 10244 bp, 13 predicted proteins | sample 811181 | NCBI WGS metagenome assembly MDTC01 (sample SAMN05326644, study PRJNA326480) | marine metagenome | isolation source: seawater | place: Pacific Ocean: North | collected 2011
CTGCATATGAACAATTTTCGTGATTTGGAAACCACGGACCTCCTTCGGTATAGTGTAACAAACTTGGTGTGCCATCTCTGCCTTCTACATACCAATCAACAAGCCAGTTCCACTGTGGACCAAGTAATCCAATGTAATTATCTTTAAGCCAACTGAACCTATGCAAGTATGCTCCAGTGACTTTAGGATCGTTTACTAGATCTTTTGTTACTTTTTTGTTTGCAGGATGGGCACAGTTCCATACAACCATACTACTCCAGTTTTTACGTGGATAGGCCAACTGTTGTTGTCCGTCCATTTTCACACCTTCTGGCGGGGTATAGTCATGTTGCACACAACTAACTGCTTTCTTTGGATCAACATCAGCAATCAGTTCTGCAATGTCTGTTGTAAGCACCATGTCACTATCCATAAAGATAGCAGTTTCTTCAAAGTTGTTGAGTTCAGGGACCAAAAATCTAGTAAAAGTAAACTCTGTGCTTGCTAGTTTATCAACATCACGCCAATACAAACCTCGATCACGTAGTTCATCTTGCTTTAGCATAACAATATTAACTGGTATACTTGCGTGTTCTAGTATACTATGTCGGCAAACATCTGCGGCTATAGGTTCTCTCGAATCCCAACCAATGTAGACTGTTAACATATTAGTCCTGTCTTTCTATATCTTCTTCTGTGAGAGTAGCACCTTTCCATACTTCTACAATATGTGCAGGTTGGTCTGAATCATTCACACCTTTGTGCCAAACGTTTGCCGGAATGTCAATCGGATTTGCCGGCACAAGATTTTGTCTTTGCGGATCTTCAGGATTAGTACGTTGACTAGTCAGTAGGTGAGCACTACCACTAACCAAATTCCATGTTTCTGATCTATGTCGGTGACGTTGCATACTCAGACTGCTTTTTGGATTAATAACCAGTTCCTTAACTGCGAAGCCATCTCCTGTATAAAGTTCTCTATAGTGTCCCCATTCACGTTCAACTTTAGGCGCTTCCCAGTCTTTAAGTATCCAACTGCTAGAATTTTTTTTGTCTGTGCCTCCAATACCAAAAGCAAAACTTACGTTTTTTAATCCTGCTTTTTCTTCTAATGTGGTACCTGGTTGTCTATCTCCACCATTGGCAAATATGATCTTTGCATCTGGATTGTACTCACGCATATCTCTAATGAACTGTACACAACTATCATCTGCGTCATACTCTTCATCAAATCCAATTACTTTGTCTACACAACCTAATGCATCAACTATTGCTCCGCGTTCCTCAACAGGCATAAATGCCTTACCCTTTTTCCGCATTAACCAAGCATCACTGTTGAGTCCTACAATCAATGAGTCTCCAAGTTGTCTAGCTTCTTGAAAATAAGCAATGTGTCCACTGTGTAGTGGATCAAAGCCACCAGTAACCAAAATAATAGTTTTTTGTTCTTCTTCTGCCATTATGCATCCTCTAGTTCTAGTTCTTTTTTCAGTTGTTCTAGTCGGTGTTTCATCCAATTAATTGACGTGTGTATGTGTCCTGTAGCACTCGGAAGAATACAAGTTTGTGCATACATTATTTCGTCTTCTAATACAAAAATACGTTCAAGTTTTTGAACTCTAGTTGTTGTCATCTCTGTCATGTATATACCTCTGTGTCGTTCTCTGCTTTTAGAAAAAGATAATCTGCTTTGGCTGGTCGAGCTTTTATATAATATCCCCAGCTTTTTAATAGCTCAATAGCATCAGGCATATCATCTGGTTGTCTATCCTTGTGTATTCTGCTTTTGTTCTCTATTAGCACAACTGGACTATTATTCTTAAAAAACTCTTCTGCTCCGGCAACAACAAAACCTTCATGACTGTCGCAATCAATTTTAATAAAATCTATGTCTGTAAAGTGATAGCTGTCTAGTACAATAGTTTGTACTTGTTGCTGGTTATGCACCCGTATTTGTGTTGGAAGATCTTCCTTATCACTTACCCAACCTGAGAATGTGCTTTTTCCGTTGTACAATGTCATAAGTTTGTTTTCGTTGCTAAGTGCATAGTTGTACACATCAGCATTGGTTATGTCACGTTGTTCTAAATTTTTTTCACAACAAATGTATACCATCGGATGCGGTTCAAATCCGATTACATTCTCAAACAAGCCAGCCATATGTACTGTACTGTCACCTATCCATGTACCAACATCAATTGCATTTGTAAATTTTGTACAATGTTCCACGGCAAAGTCTATAGGTTTTATGCAACTGAAGTTCTCATCACGTATGTAATCAGCAGCTCTACCCATGGTATCTTTTGGCGTCCACCAATTTCCGTTTTTAGTAATCATTTGGTTCTTTCTAGCACAACTGTGTACTTCACTATATCAATCACAGTATTGTTCTTAAACACCTTGCGTTTAGGTCCTTTGATGTGGTCGTATATAATTTTCCAACCAGGTATAGTTTGTATCTTTTGTTTCCACCAGTTGGGTTGTTCAATAATTAGGTGTGCATTGCGTCCATCAGTTAAGCCTTTTTTAGCAGGGTGACATGCAATCAAGTGATGTTGGTACTTGTTGCTGATAGTGAATAATTTGGTGAGCACACTATCAATTTGTTCTGGCTCTATGTGTTCTAGCACATCACGACTGTACACAAGATCAACTTGTTTGGGTAGTTCAATTGGATGTGTTATTGGATCGTAATTGTAAATTGTCATATTTTTATTTCTAAGACTCTCAAGAGGAGTGCCTTTGCCGCAACCAAAATCCAGTATGCTTTTTACATCAGGGTGATCATCTAAGAAACTTTGTAGTATACCTGGCACACCACTTGCAGTACCAAAACTCTTACGACTATGCAAGCGTTCAAGTTCTTTGGTATATGCATCACTGTTTTGCATCACGAACTAGAACCAATAGTTCTACGTTTAATGTCATCGTGATTGAATTCTGCCCAATAGAGCTCAAATGCAACACCATCTTCTATGCCTTCAAATTGATGTATTTTGCCAGGCTTTACTTGTGTAAAGTCTCCTGCTTGTAAAATAGTTTCATCTACAAGTCCTTCCTGTTCACCATCTTGCCAAACTCGAACAATCATCTTGCCTGATTCAACAAAGAAGCCGTTCCATTTGTAGCAGTGTTCATGTTCTGAACATTTGTATCCTGCTTTGAATTCTATTCGGTGAAATTCCAACACACCGTTAGCATGTATAAGTTCTGTGTTTCCCCAAATTTTTCCTGCTTTCATTACTGTTGCTCCATCCACATGTTGCTTTTGTCTATCCACGGCAGAAACAAATCTCTCTGACGTAGCATTCCGTATTTGTGTATACTCTTCACAGCACTTTCTGGTAATAGGTCTGTTTCTTCAGCAAGATTATACAAGTTAGTAAGAGCAGGATTCATTGGTTCTGTATTGCTTCGATATACAATCGCATACATCCATGGATCACCAATGTGTTTCTTAAAAAATCCGCTTTTACAATCCCAACCGTTTACTGCTAACATATAAATCAACATTGGCATGGTAAAATGATGCTTGTGATTTATCTGTGCATTATACTCAAGCATATTAAATTCTACGTTTGTAGTTTGTGGAACTGCTATTATCATCATTGCATCTTGTGCCGCAACATGCCACCAGTTAGCCAATGCTTGGTAAGGATGTGTTAAGTATTGTATTACATCATAACACCATAATACATCAAAGAGTTTTTTATTTTTGTTAAACTCTTGTACATCTTGTCGTTGAAATGAAATACCTTTATGCTTAACAACAAGTTTGTCAATTTGGTTCACACCAATACACTTGATGCCCAATGGTTCATGAGTATCATCGTTTGTTTCTGCATTTGCCCACCATTGCAGGTCTAATGCTTCAGACTGGCATCCTAGATCAACCATCATACTGATACTTTCCATGAATTCGTTATATTCATAAAGATCAGTTAAGACATTTTTTTGACTGTGTTCATGTGCTAGATGTTGACTTGTGAAACTGGAGTATTTCATTTTTGACCTTTATTGTATATATCCGCTACAAAAGGAAGGCGTTATTTTATACTGATACATCTTCCATACCGGCTGTACGCAGTCTAACTATGTGTCCAAGTTGCCACTGTTTAGTATCCAAGCCTTTCATTATGCCTAAATATTTGTTACGCAGAAGTGCAACTTCATTGATTATTGTTTCAAAGTCTATTACTTCATCTTCACCATCTACATACTTTTCTGCATCACGACTGCTCAAAGCACGTGCATAGCCTTCCAAGTACTTTTGAAAGTGTTTACGTCGAGTTTTTCTTAGTTTAATATTTAGAAAATTTAACACTGCTTCAATTTCTTGCAGTTGATTGAATCTGTGTTCAGTCAGTCCAGGCAAGGCTTTTATATTTTTTTCAACAAGTCCGCCAACTCTGCATTCACTCTTGGCTATTTCCAACTCATGTTCATAATGAGTTATAAAGCCAGGAATCTCTGCAAGATTATTTGTTACACGGCTATACCACATTGAGATTAATATTCATCGTAGTTGAATTCACCGTCATCATCATACTGATTGAGTAGTTCATCTTCTTCTTCATCTTCAAAGTCGTCTTCATCATTCTCGCCAAGATAATTGCCAACTGCCATTTTGATTGCACCGTCAAACTTAAATGCTTCACGAATTTCGTCAGCATTATGATTAAGCATTAATACTGCCACAACTGCATCAGCGGCTTCAGTGATATCTCCTGTGTCTAGCATAAATGGGCGTGTTTCTTTCCATACCAGTGCGGCTAAGTCTAATGACACTATACGTTCTCCTCGTTAAATGTTTCGCCTGCAGCTGCATGGACATCACCGTGTCCGTCAACTACATCTTCAGCTTCTGGAGTACTTAGCACTTCTTCAATAATATTAAAATCACGCATAACCTTGTCTAAACAACCATCTTCGTTGCGTTCCCATGCTTTACGGAACTGTAGTATTTCTTGTTTATCACTTGTTAAGAAACGTAGCCTGTTGCCTTGCTTTGTTAACAAGCCAGTTGCTTCTGCTAGATCAACAAGTCCACTGTACGGATTCATACCTGTTTCATATGGTATCTTAACTTGTACTGATTCAAACGGTTTTGCATATCTGGTTTTCATAACCTTACATGCGGCACGTATGCCTTTTACCTGTGATATCTTGTTACCATCTTCATCTTCTTTAAGTTTAAGTTTACGCATTGCAACAACAATACTACTTGCATAGATAAATCCTTGTCCACCTGATATCTTATCATCTGGATCAAACATATCCTGTGATGCATATGTGTGGTTAGTACAAACCATACCAACATTGTAACTACCAAACATGTTCACTGTGTTACGCACAAGTGCAGTTAGTGCCTTTGGCTTTCTACCCAAGTCACCTTTCATGTCTCCAGATTCAAACTGGTTAACATCAGTTGGTGTTAGCATCATTCCTAAACTATCAATCACAAACAATACCTTAGGACGTTCGCCATCTGGTAATGCTTTGTAGTCTTTCATAAATGTGCTTACGGTCTTTGCAACATCATCAATCATACTCATTGCAAGTTTAAGCAATTTGCTTTCGTCAGTGTCAACACCAAGTGCATGTAGCCATGACTCATCTAGTGCGTTTTCTGTGTCAATAAGCACAACAAATATGCCTTGCTCTTGTGCATGTTTAACAATATTTCCTGCGGCAAAATAACTTTTACCTGCTCCTGATTCACCAGCAAACACTGTAACTTTACCTAGTGGACAACCTTTGTGAAAGTCACCTGAGATTAGATAGTTAAGTGCATAGTTGCCTGTGCTAATCCAGTCTGTTGGATCGTTAAAGCCAATTGACAATCCGTCAATGCTTTTAGTAATGTCCTTGCGGAATTTGCTTACGTCAAATGGTTTTGCCACTGTATTCTCCTTCGGTTGGTATGTTGTAAAGATCTTTAAACACTTTACTACTATCTAAATTTCTTCGTTGATCCATTACTTTTAACTGACTTAAACTATTGCTTAAATCTTTTTCAAACGGCTCGTTTATATAATTCAGTATGTTCTTATAGCTTTCTTCTAGTAAGTACCCAGGTTTCTGATTGATCTTGTTCTGCAACTTTATTTTAACTAAGTCTAACACACTTTTGGGTACATGTCTAGCATTTAGGTAAATCGGAGATAATAATGGTCCAGCAATAAAACTGTTGTTATGAAATCCTTTGTTCTGAAAATATTCCACAGTGTCAAAAAAACTATTGTAGTTTAACAAAAAATATAACATATTGAAACTTACCTTATGATCTTGTCTTTTAACAATTTCTAAATTATCTAAGAAGTCCTGCCACTTTCCTCCATATCTTATATACTCAAACTCATCACCAGTTGTTTCAACACTAATAGTCCAATGAACGTTTTTAAACTGGCATATCTTTTCAAAAACCTGTGTGTCGGTCTTGCTTAGATTTGTATTGATACGTAAGTTTACATCTGGATTAACATCTGCTAGTAAGTCTAAAAATTCTTCGTTTTGTTTCATCTGCAATGGTTCGCCGCCAGCCATGTACACATGTTTCAATTGAGAAGCATTTGAAAAGATATAATCTTTGAATTCTTGCAGTTGAGTTTTGTTTGGAGTAGAGCTGAACTGTTTAAGTTCGCTTGCCCATTTGCTGCTGAATTCACTACTACAATACACACAAGCAAAATTACACAAATTAGTCCATCTAACATCAACAGCTCGTAGACCATGATTGCCTTGTTGATAGTCTACAAAAGGTTCATTTTTAAGTTCACGCATGTAAAAAATTCGATCACTTATTATATCAAAAGATTGCTTTCCTTTTTCTAGATCATAGCAAGGTCCACAATTTGGTCCTGGTTTGTCATTCAGCATGCAACTTTGTGTATGCTGATTAGCGTCTCCGTTTAGAATCTCATCAATGCTATTTTCTTTAAGGTCACCTATTTTTCCGGCACTGCGAATACAATTTTTAACTTTGCCATCAAAATTGTACATCAATCCCTTGAATGGCATTGGGCAAAACACACCCTTCGTTAATGCACGTTTTGCATCCATTATATTGCCACCGCGTTTGGTTTGAAACTTAGGCTAAGTTCTTCTGGAAACAAGTTGTTGTGTCTACATGCAATGTAAAAATCGCATACTGTTTTGACCCATAAATCAACGTCAGCAGCATTTTCTCCTGCTTTGTTATAAGGTTGAGTAGCCACTGCTCCTGGTCTAATTACACTTAATCTGCAAAGAGATCCTTGTTCTTTCACTGTTTTTACTGCATCCTCTAAAGCTCTCTTTTGTGTCCGGTATTCAGCAATTTGCCTAAGAGTCATTGCAGGTATTTGTGGAATCTTGTAGTTTGCTGCCATTATAGTGCTTATTATCCAAATCATCTTGTTGCTATTATCATGCCATTGTTCAACGACATGTTGGAATAGTTCAGTTTGAGCATATCCTGCTTGTGCATTGTTTATCCACATATCGCATGGTGTTATGTGTTCTAGTATCTTTGGTATGTTTCTTATATTATGGCCCTCTCTTTGGCTCAACCCAACAATCTCATGTCCTCTAGATGAAAGATACTGTGCAAAACTTTTGCCAATGCCATTGGTATGTCCTGTTATAGCAATTTTCATATGTAATCCTTAATGCTTATATTTCGTAAACGATCTTGTGTATCAATAAAACTATCCAGTTGATCTTGATTATTCTTGTTTATTGCAATTTTTGATGACACTGCATTGTTTAATAATTTGTTTTTAGCTTCTAGTGTAAACGTGTTAGTATATATAGGGTTCAATGCTTTTGGTGTATTTAAAAATGCCCAACTATGGTTAAGACCCACTGAACGAGCATAGTCTTCAATTTGGTCAAAGTTTCCAACATTTAAACTATGCACAGTAGTCCATGCTTCAAGTGTTAAATTGGAATGCTGTTGCTTTAGTTTTGTATACGCAGTAACAGTCTTAGTATAGTTACTCCAGGTAATTGGCCATCTTACATAATCATGTACATTTTCCACTCCGTCCAAACTTAATGTAACAATTAATTTTATTTTTCTATCAAGGATTTTATCGATGTTTGGTAACAGTCGACTGCCATTTGTATTCACCCTTATTATTTTGACATTTACAGGCAAGTCAGTTAACAATTGCTGATATGCAGGACTGGCTGTTGGTTCTCCACCATTTAGATCAAGCTCTACTATTTGTTCCATCGGTACAGTATCAAACAAGCTCACATTATTAATTTTGATATAGTCTTTTGTTTCTAGACTACCAATTTTAGTGCTTAGATTAGCATTGCAACTTTGACATGCACTATTACAAATATTATCTAATACACCTCCTAAGATTAGATAATCAGATTTAATTTTTGAAAGAATAGTATCTCGTTTTATACTATTCAATCTTATACTATGAGAATCATTGCTGTGTTCAGTGGTTTGGCATCTCTGACACTCTGATGGCCATTGATTGTTATCCATCTGGTTTTTTATATCTGCTAACCAACTGCTTTTTTGCATACTTTCCCAATTGGTAAATTCTGGAGCTGCCGTCATATGACCACATTTCCCAATTGTTCCAGTATTGTTAAACCTTACAAAATGATCTAACCTAGGGCAATACATTGTTCGCAACCTCATTAAACTTTTGTATTAAAATATTATATGATCCACTTGGGTGTTTTTGTAAAGTACTTATAATATCTTCAAAGGTATGACTGCTTCCACACATATCTTCTAGCATTTGATCAACGAACAACCAAAGTTTTAAATCATCACTGAGTGATTGAGTTAACTTTTTTTCAAATTCAGTTGTTACTGGTAGTATCCCAGCTCTACTCGTATGATTAGTAACTTTTCCAATATCAGAAAACTTTCTTAAATTAATTTGGCACTCTGGTGATATATATCTACTTAGATTAACCAACCATAAAAACTGAGGTAGATAATGTCTATTTAGAAAATTATACTTTGTGGCAAACCAAAAACAAGTATCAGGATCTAGTCCTTTATAATCACGTTGTAGATGTTGCAAATAAGTGTTTATTCCACTAATATACCTTGAGAGAGGATCTCTAATATACACATCAATTATTTGAAGTTGAGCAATTTCACTGTTTTTATAAACTCTTAACTTCTGATTGCGTATATCCTTACGTAAACTACTGGTTCCGTTTTTTTGTATCAAATATACATATTGATTGTACGATGATAGTTCCACTACCTCACAATTATTTGGGTATAGTTCACTATCTAATAGTGTTAGCATTTATTTTCCAAGATAATGAGGGCAAGGAGAAAGGAAAAAACCTTGCCCTCCATTGCCGTTAAGATGAAGACTGTCTGCTACGAATCATAGCAAGAATATCTTCGGCTTTTTGTCCACTACCAGCAGGGGAAGCCGGTGCTTGGACTGGTGCAGTTGGAGTTGCACCCATCTCTTCAGGTGTAGCAACCGGAGCAGGAGCCGTTTCCGCTACCGGAGTTGGTGCCGGAGCACTAACTTCTACAGGTGTTGCTGTTGCTGATGCAGCCGCCGCCATTGCTGGAGCTGGTGCTGATCCTTCAGGCTTTTGCATTCCTGCTGGACGAAAGTATGATCCCCAACGATCAACATCATATGCTTGACCATCTACTGATGCTTCAAACATTTCTTTCATCACTTTTAGTTCTTCTTCACCTGGACGTTTAGGTAGGAAGTCACCTAAATTATATAAACCTTGTGAGTCAATAGCAGTGGCTTCTGCTTCTGTTAATGCAGTTTCTTTTCTTGCCCATTTTGATGTACTGTAATCAGCATAACCACCTTTAGAAGTTTTGCTTACTCTAAAGTCTAAACCTCTTGCATAATCTGTAGGTAGTTCCTCTAATTCAGGATCCATCAATGCACTTTTTATAATTTGAAAAATCTGCGGACCAATGATGAAACGTCTGATTGCTTTATCTGATTTGTCATCTGTGATTGGATTCTCTCTTACAAATCCTTGCATTACATAACTACGTTTCTTCCAGTACTTACGACCCATATCTTCTAAACTTTTGTCTTTGAACCACGGACGTACTTCAGTTAGGATTGGACAAGTATCTCCCCACATTTCAACACAAGGAACCTGTACTTGAACACTCTTGCTGTCCATCTGTCCTTTGATACCGTTGAATGGGAGTTTGATCATTGCACGTTCAATCCAAAAGAACGTGTTGTTGTTATCCATATCGGGAAGGAAACGTAGTACTGCACTATCGCCTTCGTTCATATTCC
>MDTC01156070.1_pt1 | contig 10244 bp, 11 predicted proteins | sample 811181 | NCBI WGS metagenome assembly MDTC01 (sample SAMN05326644, study PRJNA326480) | marine metagenome | isolation source: seawater | place: Pacific Ocean: North | collected 2011
CGGGGTAGCTCAGTTGGTTAGAGCGCGGGACTCATAAGCCCGAGGTCAGTGGTTCGATCCCACTTCCCGCTACCAGTAATTTTCTTAATATTTTTAAATTTTATTAACAATCTTTTTTAAAATAAAACAAATTTTTTTTACCTCTTTATTTGTTAACTCTGGGTATAAAGGTAAACAAAAAATATTTTTTGATTTTTTTTCAGAATTAGACAGATCTTTTTTATTTGTAATTAATTTTGAATAAGCTTTCATTTTTTGAATTGGATACGGATAAATAGTTCTTGTCTCTACATTAAAACTTTTCAATTTTTTTTTAATTAAATTTGATTTAGCATGATAAACGGTAAATAAATGATAAACATGGAAACAGTTTAAATTCTCTTTTGGCAGTTTTAAAGGTGTATCTGATAATTCTCTCATATAAATCTTAGCAATTTGTCTTCTCCTCTTAATGTAATATTTAGTTTTTTTTAATTTAAAATTTAAAATTGATGATTGAATTTCATCAAGTCTTGAATTTAACCCATTTTCATTAGAATAATATTTATTTTTAAACTTTGAATTTTCAACTGTTTCGATTCCGTAAAATCTAATTCTTTTAATTTTTTTGTACAAATTGAAGTCATTAGTGGTTATGAAACCTCCATCGCCATAGGCCCCCAGTATCTTTGTTGGATAAAATGAAAAACATCCAAATTTTCCAAGTGTGCCTGAGTAACTATTTTTAAATTTTGCTCCTTGTGATTGAGCGCAGTCCTCAATGACAATAAGCTTTCTTTTTTTTGCAATTTTTAAAATAGTATGCATATCACACATTTGACCGTAGAGGTGAACCGGGATAATAGCTTTTGTTTTTTTTGAAATTGCTTTTTCAATTTTGTTTACATCTATTAAATAATCTTCCCCAATATCAACTAATTTAGGTTTACCTCCAGCATTCATTATTGCAGAAATAGTGGGAATAGCAGTATTTGCCGCAGTAATTACTTCATCACCTTTTTTTAAATTTAATGTCTTTAAAGATACAAGCAACGCATCAGTTCCACTCCCTACTGCTACACCATATTTTGCTTTATTCTCTTTAATAAAATTTTTTTCTAATGTTTTTAATTCGTTGCCAAAAAAAATATTCCCTTTTCTAAGGGTAGAATCAATCTTTTTAAGTAAAAAATTTTTATTTTTTTCGTATTCTCTTTTATATGACCAAAATTTAATCATTCATCAATTTTTTTAGTTTATTAATGTTCATTGAAACATTTAACGGAGTATTTTTACCTAAAACCCTTTTTGCAGAAATTTTTTTGATTTTTTTATTATATCTTTTTGCAAAGTTATATACTGATTGAGTCTTTCCACCAATATTTATAATGCCTTTTTCATTAATAATTTTTAAAATTTTTAGAACTAAATCTTCATGAAAAATAAAATTTGTTTTAAAATCGTAAAATGCCTTTTTGTGAACAAAAGGTTTTTCAGTAACTGAAGTTCTTAATATTAATGAATTTTTATTCAATACTACAGCACACTCACCACCAAGTTTAGACCAAGCATATTTATTTATTGGTTTTACAGGCGATATCTCAGAATAATTCCCTTTTATTCCAGGATAAACGTAACAAGTTGATATATAAACAAGTTTGATTTTTAGCTCATAACAAGCTTTAGCGATATTTGAGGTGCCGATAATATTTTTATCGATGCTTTGACAAATATCTCTATCATGAATACTCATAGGTCTAGATAGACCAGCTAAATGAATTAAGTATTTTGGTTTTTTTGATCTAAGATATTTTTTAATAGAATTAAAATTTAGAATATTAAGTTGTGATTTCTTAGGAAAGATAAATTCATAATTAGTAAATTTTTCGTTTAATCTGAAAGCTTGCGCAAATCTTCCTGTTCCACCTGTAAAAACAATTTTTTTTTTATAACTCGACATGAGAAAACCATTCACCTTTAAAATTTTTTTCTTTTTTGAAAATTTCTTCTTTATGATTCCAAGCAAACAAGTAAATACAATCTTTCATATTTTTTTTAAAATAATCCATATCTTTAATCGGAATGTGCATTCCTGGACTGAATTTACCTATTTTTTCCTTAGTTGTATCGCAAATATAATCGATATAGTTAGTGCCTAAATTACAATAATTTAAAATTGTAGTACTTTTTGAAGTTGCGGCGTAGCCGCAGATAGATTTACCAGAATTTTTGAATGAGACAATTTTCTTAATAATATTATCTCTTGAAATTTCACAATTTCTTTTAAATTTTAAACACGATTCAATCTTATTGATCTTATTTTTATCTTCATATTTTAAAATTTTTTCTAAATTATTGTTTTTTTCATTTTTTCTACGTAAAACATATCTCATAGAACCCCCATGTGTTTTCTGTGGGATAGCATCAACTAAATAAAATCCAAATAAATTAAAAATTTTTGACACAGATGTCGCCGAAAACATATAAATATGTTCATCATATATTTGATCATAAGATACTTTTTCAAACATCGATCCTAAATATGGTTCCTCAAAAACGAATGTTCCATCTTTTTTTAAAAGTAAATCTACTGCGCCAATTAAATCTTTTAAATCAGGTATATGACAAATAACATTTGATGCACAAATTAAATCTGTTTGACCTAAAAATTCCTTCAAGTTTTTGACATTTTTAATATTAAAAAAATCATTTAATGTGGGAATATTATTTTTGATAGCAACGTCAGCTACACTTTTAGATGGCTCTATTCCCATTATTTTACAATTTTGCAAATCAAAATTTTTTAGGAATGTTCCATCATTAGAACCAATCTCAATAATTTTTGGATTAGACTTTAGATACTTTTCTACAAATTTTGAATAATCTTTAAAATGGCTTTTCATATACTCAGAACTACCTGTAAAAAAAGGGTAATCTTTATTAAACATTTTATTTGGCTCAGGATGATCATTTAATTGAAATAAGGACAAATCTTGATTGAAACCAACCTCCATATTAAAAAAAAATTCTTTGGAAAAGTTTTTTTCCTCAATAAATCCATTTGCAATCGGCATTTTGCCAAAACTCATAAATGGATCTAATTGATTGTTTGTAACTTTACATTTCATTCTAGTTAAGATTTTTAAAAAGTTCTAGTGTTTCTTTAACATCTTTGACGATAGAAGAATCTAATCTAAGACCAATTTTTTTTAATTTTTTGTCATCTACATTGTAGCTGAGTTGGTTCATTATTTTTGTATTCACGAAACTTAATTTGATATTTTTTTTATATTTTTTAATCATATTTATAATCTCTTTGACAGTAAAATTTCCACTAAGAGCATTATAAATATCATTATTAAAAATATTTTTATTGATACAAAACTTGAAGACTTTAAAAGCATCACTTAAAGACAAGTAAGGTCTATACTGATTATAAGCCGTTTTATATATACTAATTTTATTATTTAGAGAGGCTTCAAAACAGAACTTGTTTATAGCGGTGTGAAAACGCATTCCTTTCGATACTCCAGCTATAGTTCCAAATCTAAAACTCATATATCTTAAATTATTCTTATTTTTTTTTAATAATTTTTCTTCAATAATTTTTATTTCAGCATAGGGTGATTGTGGTTTCAATAATTTATCGTCATCTTCTTTAACAATCTTAACTTGTTTTCCATAAACACTAGTCGAAGAAATATGAATTAATTTTGCTTTATTGCGAATACAATAATTAATTATATTTTTCATACAAAAAATATTATTTCTATACATTTCTTTTTTCATTGAAAAGCTACCTTGCGCATTAGTGTGTGACGCGCAGTGGATTACATAATCTACTTTTCTAAAACTTTTCAAATTTGATTTACTTAAATCAATTTTAAAGAATTTAAACTTAGATTTTTTTTTTAAATTAAATATTACATGGAAACGGTGTGCATTAAAATTATCAATTAAAAATACTTCTTTAATTTTTTTTATTTTATGTACATTTTCAATTAAATAAGAACCTATATGTCCACATGCACCAGTAATTAGAAGTCTCATATTATTTATTTTTTTTATTGATGATTTTTAAAAATTTTGAGTAATCTTCGATGTAATCACTAAACTGATATTCCATATCGCAAGCAACTAAAAGAATGGCATTTTTTGTTAAAAATTCTATTTTACACCAAGTTTTAGGCTTTAGAAGATAGCCTTCGTTTCTAGCATGATTTAAAAATATTATTTTTTTCCCTGCTTTAGTTTCACAGTAAATTTTAATTTTTCCTAATACAGGATATACAAATTGAGAACATTTCTTATGTGCATGATCTCCTCTTATAAAATTTCTTTTTCCATTTATCAAAAAAATCCTTTTCACTTTTATTGGAAAACTATTTTTCAAGGAAAAAGCAACTAAAGAACCACTTTTTTTTTTAAATGATTTAAACTTATATTTTTTCATTATTTATTTTATTAATATCGCAATATACAACTGGCCATTCTAATGAATTTGTATATTTTTTAAACCAATATGGTAAAAATCTCTCTGCCAGAAATGTGTACATACGAATTTTATTATAACCTTTTAAATTGAAACCAAAAATATTTTCACATTTTTTAAGCCAATCAAACACCTCAGAAAAATATTTATCTATAATTTTACTAGATTTACTTATGAACATGTTACCTTGATTGAAAGAATAGTTATTTCTTACAAAGTAATTAAAGTCCACTTTATCCTTGTTTGGCAAAAGCTCAATGGCTTTGTCTAAGTTTCCATTTCCATGATACATATCAAACTGATATCGTATACTTATTTTAGGTTTAAAAATTTCACGATAATTCCTTAATGAAGCTATTTTACCGTGTTTCAGTATTTTTATTAATTTTGGTCTATTTAATATGAAAGGCTCACCGATAATTGCATCATAGTTGTTCCATTCTTCAGGTAAGTATTTTAAAAGAGATTTTATCGAATTTTTATTTTTAATATTTTTACTTTCACCCCATAACTCCCTATATGAACAAAAACCGACCCACTCATCATTTTTCTTTTCTTTAAGCATATTTTTCCAATACCAATAATAAAAAGTGTACTCACCATAATAAGCGTTTTTCTCTGAAATATTATCTAGAGTATTATCGAGCAACCATCCTTTTGAAAAATTTTTGTTTTTCAGACCAACCGGAATATAATTTAACTCTTTCACTCTATCCAAATAATTATTTTCTAAACACATACAGAATATTTTTAAATTATGCATAGTATTTTAAATATTTTTTGAAAGAAATATTTTTTTTGTCTTTAAAAGAAAGCACTGGATTTTTCAATGGCCATTTAATTTTTAAATCCTTATCGTTCCAAATAATTCCAACTTCATTTTTGACAGATCTATATTCTGTACATTGGTAACTTAAAATGTTTTCCTCTTTTAAACCTACGAAGCCATGCGCAAAACCAGGAGGCAAATAAATTGAAATACCGTTTTTTTCCGATAGTTTTATACAAAAATATTTACCAAAACTCTTTGAGTTTTTTCTTAAGTCTACAGCTACATCATATATCTCTCCTTTTAACACACTTAAGTATTTTCCTTGAGCAAACTTTCTTTGTAAATGAAGACCTCTTAAAACATTTTTTTTTGAAGATGAAACACAAGTAAATAAAAATTTTTGTTTTAAAATTTTTTTTTGGTAAATTTCACGAAAATAACCCCGTCGGTCTCTATGAATTGGTGAATATATAATTTTGAGATCTTTAAATTTGGTAATCTTTATTTTCATGATTAATTGATTCTTTTAAAAAATAAATCCAAGAAACTTATAAATGAAAAATTTTTAAAATTTTTAAAATTTAAAAACTTTATAAAATTATTTTTATTTTGTGAAATTAACTGATAGTTATTTTCTTTCATGAATTTTATAAAATTTTCATATTCAATTAAATAAGCATAGTTTATTATTGGGTGAATATTTACTTGTTTCATAACTATGTCTTTATCATTTTTAGAGGATTTATAAAATGGAGTATGAGAAAAAAGAACATATTTTGATTGAACGTTACCTACCTTTTTAATAATTTTTTTATAGTCGTTCACATAATGAATAGAACTTCCAAAGAAAACAAAATCAATTTGAAAATTTATTTCAGACAAGTCCTCAATTACCCTTATATTATCTAAATTGTTTTGTTTTATAATTCCTGAAATATGATTATTGTAACTGGGTAAATCATGATAAATGTAATCGCAATTTTTTATATACCTAGATAGATATAAGTAATTATCAATGTTGTTAGCTCCAAAATCTAGAATTGTAAATTTTTTTTTTAATGATCCATACAAAGCAAGAGTTTCTAAAAGAAATGAACAAGTGCTAAAAGGCTTGTAAAATTTGTCGTCTTTATTTTTCAGTATTTCATTTTGTATTTGTGCAATACTTGTGGGATGGTTATTTGCTGGCAGCGACTTTAAATTAGTTTCAACAAAAAAAATTTTAAAAATTTTAAAAATCTTTCTTGCTATAAAATAAGGCAATTTATCAAAATATTTTGATTTTAAAAAATTATTCAAAAGATTATACATCAAAAGTTAAATTAAATTTTTTAGATAATTTGAATACTCACAATTACCATAAAAAGATATATTTTCTTTTATTTTTTGTTTATTTATCCAATTATTGTTAAATGCTATTTCTTCTAAACAAGCTATTTTTAAACCTTGGCGATTTTCCAAGCTTGAGACAAAAGCAGATGTATTATAATAGTCCTCCATTGAGCCAGTATCTAACCATGCTCCACCTCTACCCAAAAATTCGACTCGTAAACTATTTTTATTTTTATATTTATTTAACAAATCAACTATTTCTAACTCATTTCTCTTAGAAGGTTTTAAAGATTTACTAAATTCAACTACTTTGTTATCAAAGAAATACAGACCAGTAATAGCTAAATTAGATTTTGAATTTTTTGGTTTTTCTTTAATTGAGAGAATTTTATTATTATTTTTGATATTTACGACTCCATAAAGCTCTGGTCTAATGACTGGATGAACAAGTATTTTGCAACCTGAATTGAGCTTAACACAATCTTTTAATTTTTTTGTTAAACTCTGACCATAAAAAAAATTGTCGCCTAAAACCATAGCCACTTTATCTTTTCCGATAAATTTTTCGCCAATGATAAATGCATCAGGTAACCCTTTTGGCCTGACTTGTTCAATGTAGCTAATGTTAATACCTAATCTTTTCCCATTTTGAAGCAGCTTATTAAATTGACTCAATTGACCTTTATTAACAACGATTAAAATATTTTTTATTCCTGCGAGCATTAAAATTGAGAGGGGATAAAAAATTAGAGGTTTATCGTATATAGGAAGTAATTGCTTATTTACAGCTTTTGTGAGTGGACTCATTCTTGTACCATAACCACCGGCTAGTATTATTCCCTTCTTTATCATACCTTTAAACCAATTCTTTTAAAAAATTTTTTCTTCGAAAAATGATTATAAAATTTTTTATTTTCAAAGTACCACTCAAAAGTCTTACTTAAACCATCATTAAATTTTATTGATGGTTTCCAATTCAACTCTTTTCTAATTTTTTTACTATCAAGCGCGTATCTCATATCATGTCCTGGTCTATCTTTTACAAATTTAATTTTTACTTTTTTCCTTAAAGAAATTTTATCATTAATAATCTTTAATAAAATTTTGGTTAAATTAAGATTTGTTATTACCTTACCGGTACCTATGTTATAACTTTCGCCTTTTTTTCCTGTTTTATATATTACATACAATCCTTTGCAGTGATCTTGAACATATATCCATTCTCTTGAATTTTGCCCTCTTCCGTAAATTGGCAATGGCTTATTACTTAACGCATTAAAAATCAAAGTTGGTATTAATTTTTCTGGAAACTGAGCTGGTCCAAAGTTATTACAACAATTTGATACCACTGCATCAATTTTAAAAGTTCTCACGTAGGATTTTATCAAATGGTCAGCGCTTGCTTTACTTGCAGAGTAAGGGGAACTTGGCCGATATTGACTTTTTTCAGAAGATTTCTCATTTTTTTTCAAATCACCATAAACTTCATCTGTTGAAACATGTATTAGCTTAATCTTTTTTTTTGTTTTTTTAATATATTTTCTCATTTGCTCCAAAATATTAAAGGTACCAGAAATATTCGTTTTGATAAATTCTCCAGGAGACTCTATCGATCGGTCAACATGTGTTTCTGCTGCAAGATTAAAAATTGCATCAGGCTTATATTTTATTAAAATTTTTAAAAGTTTGTTACTGTTAATATCAAGTTTATAAAACTTATAATTTTTTTTAAAATTGATGTTATTTATCAAAAAAGAACTTTTAGAATACTTGTTTAAATCTATGTTAATCACAAAGTATTTTTTTTTGATCAAAAAATTGACTAAGTTACTGCCTATAAATCCACTACCACCAGTTACAATTAATTTTTTCATTAAAATTTAGATTTGAGAGACATTTATATAATATTATGTAATAAGATAATAAGTTAAGTAAATCAATAATTTTAACTATTATGGAAAAAGAACTTACGATTGTTATAAACACGTTTAATAGTGAAGATAAAATCAATGACTGTCTTTGCTCATTACCCTCAAATCACAAGGTTATAGTTGTAGAAAACTCGAGTAATTTAAATTTTAAAAAAAAAATAGAGGAAAGTTATGAAAATGTTGAATGTATACTTACTGGCGAAAATTTAGGCTATGCCAAAGGAAATAATTTGGGTTTATCAAAAGTAAAAACTTGTTATGCACTCGTTTTGAACCCAGATGCTAAATTAGGAAAAAATACTGTTGAAAATTTTTTTATTACAGCGAACAAAATTAAAGACTTTTCCTTAATTGGGCCTGCAAAACAAGATGAGTATAGACCAGAAGTTATTGAAAATACTCAAAAGGAATTAGTTGAGGTGAAAAGCATCAAAGGTTTTGCTATGTTTTTCAATTTAAAACAATTTAATGATATTGGTTTTTTTGATGAGAATTTTTTTATTTATTTAGAAGAAATAGATTTATGTAAAAGACTTAAAAACAAAAACAAAAAAATATACTTAGATAAAAAAATTATTGTTCACCATTTGGGAGGCAGTTCTCATAATGAGTCTATAAATTTTGAAATGGAACTATCAAGAAACTGGCATTGGATGTGGTCAACCTACTATTATAATAAAAAACATTTTGGATTTACTAGGGCATTAATTACAATTAGTGGAAAATTTTTTTCTTCAATAATAAAACTTATTTATTATACAAGTGTTTTCAATAAAGAAAAAAAGAAAATTTATGCTCATAGATTATCCGGTTTAATAAATTCAATAATCGGGAAGAGATCTTGGTATAGACCAAAAATAATAAATAATTGATAAAATTATAATTTTATATATAAAACTTTTATGACCTCAAAAATCAAAAAAGTCCTAGTAACTGGTGCTGCAGGTTTCTTGGGTTCACATTTAAGTGAAAAACTTGCTGACTTGGGTCATGATGTAGTTGGGGTAGATAATATGCTAGGTGGATATGTAGACAATGTTCCGAAAAAAATTCAGTTTCATAAAATAGATTGTTGTGATTTTGAAAAAATAAAATCTATTATGAAAGGTATTAATGTAGTTTATCACTGTGCAGCTACAGCCCATGAGGGTTTGTCAGTTTTTTCTCCTTTTGAAATAACAAAAAATAATTATCTAGCTTCTGTTTCTGTTTTTTCTGCTGCTACAAATGAAAAAGTTGAGAGAATAGTTTTCTGTTCTTCAATGGCAAGATATGGAGATCAAAATGCTCCTTTTACAGAAGCAATGAAGCCAAAGCCAGTTGACCCTTATGCAATTTCTAAAGTTGCAGCTGAAGAAGTTTTAAAAAATTTATGTGAATTAAATGGTATCGAATGGGTAATTGCCATTCCTCACAATATTATTGGCCCAAGACAGAAATATGATGATCCCTTTATAAACGTAGTTTCAATTATGATAAATCGTATGCTCCAAGGTAAAGCACCTATAATTTATGGAGATGGCAATCAAACAAGGTGTTTTTCTTACATAGATGACTGTCTAGACTGCTTAATACCTATGTTAGATCAGAAAAATTTAAACAAAGAAATAATAAATATTGGGCCAGATGAGGAATTTGTAACAATTAATAAAATTGCGGAAATTTGTTCAAATATCACCGGTATAAATTTAAATCCTATTCACAAAAAAGATCGACCTAGAGAGGTTAAGCATGCTAC
>MDTC01190550.1_pt1 | contig 10244 bp, 14 predicted proteins | sample 811181 | NCBI WGS metagenome assembly MDTC01 (sample SAMN05326644, study PRJNA326480) | marine metagenome | isolation source: seawater | place: Pacific Ocean: North | collected 2011
AATTGATGCTTATGATATTATTATGCACTCAAGCGATGCTGTACTATCTGGTGGTGTTCGCAGAAGTGCGTCGTTAGCATTATTTAGTGCAGATGATGAGGAAATGGCTAAGGCTAAAACAGGTAACTGGTATGTCGATAATCCACAAAGAGCAAGAAGCAATAACTCTGCATTATTATTAAAAGATGATACTACATATGAACAATTTGCAGAACTAATGGAATCTGTTAAAGAGTTTGGAGAACCTGGATTTATTTGGAGTGATTCCACTGAGATGACATTTAATCCCTGTGTTGAGGTTGGTATGTGGCCTGTTGATGAAAAAACAGGTAAGTCTGGTTGGCAAGGCTGTAATCTTTCTACAATTAATTGTTCTTCTGTTGTTGATGAAGAAGATTTTTATGAGAGATGTAAGGCTGCTGCGGTTATTGGTACACTACAAGCTGGTTTTACTGGCTTGGATTATTTAGGAGACACTAGTAAAGCAATATTTGATAGAGAAGCTTTGCTAGGAGTCTCACTAACAGGTATTATGGAAAAACACGAATTAGTACTTACAGAAAAAGTATTAAAGAAGGGTGCTAAAATCGCTGTCGATACTAATAAAGAATTAGCTAAAAAGATAAATATTAATCAAGCAGCAAGAGTGACCTGCTTAAAACCCGAAGGTACTAGTAGTAGTATGTTAGGTACTAGTTCAGGTATACATCCACATCATGCTAAAAGATATATCAGACACGTACAAGCTAATATTTTAGAGCCCCCATATCAGTATTTTAAAAGCTATAATCCACAAGCGTGTGAGAAATCATCTTGGTCAGCCAATGATACTGATGAAGTTGTAAAATTCCCAATTGAAGTGCCAGATGGTTCTAAATTAAAAAATCAGCTACCTGCGGTAGAAATGCTTGGAGTTGTGAAAGATGCTCAAAAGAACTGGGTGCATTCTGGAAAAAACAGATCATTATGTACTCAAGACTTTTTAAGCCACAACGTTAGCAACACCGTAACTGTACAACCTGAAGAATGGGAAGATGTTACAAAATTTATTTACAATAATAGAAAGTTTTTTGCTGGTATTAGTCTTATACCACAAAGCGGAGACAAAGATTATCCTCAAGCTCCTTTTACAACAGTGTATACTAGTCGAGAAATTGTAAAAGAATATGGAGATGCAGCATTATGGTGTTCAGGATTAATTGAGTTAGGATTAAACGCTTTTGAAAACAATCTATGGGCAGCATGTGATTATATTACCCTTAAACAAGAAGGAGAAAAAGATTCTGAGGATAAAAAGTTATTTGCATTAAAAATGCACAGATTTGCTAATAAGTATTTTGATGGAGACTTAAAGCGTGTCACTTATTGCATGAAAGATGTATATAATTGGAAACGATACAAAGATCTTTATGAAAGCTTTACTAAAGTTGATTATACACAACTACTGGAAACTGAGGATAATACCGTAGGAATAGAGGAAATTAGTTGTGCCGGTGGCGCTTGTCTAATTTAACTTTCTTCCGAAAGGTAAAACATTGAGAAAGAAAACTAAACATAATAATACCAAAAAGGGTGCAGACCCATATAAAAAACCCGAAGAAATAGTTGTTGGATTTAAAAATAGATTAAAGCCTAGAAGTTTAAATCAAAGAGACTATATCAGAACGGTTGCAGAAAATACCATATCTTTCTGTCAGGGTGTGCCGGGTAGTGGCAAAACACATATAGCTGTGGGTATGGCACTAGAATATCTACTAGATGAACGTGTTAAAAAGATTGTTATCACAAGACCAATAGTAGAAGCAGGAGAAAAACTAGGTTTTTTACCGGGTTCTGCTGAAGACAAATTACATCCATATCTATTACCTTTGTTTGATGAAGTAGACTATTTCCTACAAATGCATCATTTTAAAAAGCTTAAATCTGATAGACAAATCGAAATTGTTCCATTGGGTTTAATGAGAGGTAGAAGTTTCCACGAATCATTTATTATTGCAGATGAATGCCAAAACGCATCTTATGATCAGTTAAAAATGTTATTAACTAGAATTGGTATTGATAGTAAAATGGTACTTACGGGTGATTTAGATCAATCTGATTTACAAACACCAAGACAAGGCGGACTAGAATCTATTATAGATAGATTAGAAGGTGTTAATGGCGTAGGCTTTGCAAAACTAGAGACTTCAGATATTGTCCGTAACCCTATTATAGCCGATATTGTACATAGGTTATGAAAACTCATGAAGATTGCTTAGTTTTAAATGCTGATTATTCTCCAATTGGTATAATCGATTGGAGAAAAGCAATGGTATGGTCATTTAGGTATACAAATTGTCAATACTCTAGTATAGAAATTATAGACTACTATAATAATGATTATATAATTGGTACGAATAAACATTTAAAAATTCCTGCGGTAGTAAAAACTACTAAGTTTTTTAAAGTTCATAGTCATAGTGTTACATTTTCTCGCAAAAATTTATTTATTAGAGATGATTACACATGTCAATACTGTGGTGCTAAACCAAGTATAAGTCAATTAACATATGATCATGTTATACCAAAATCTAAATGGCCCCACACCAGAACGTCATGTACATCCTGGACTAACATTGTTACGGCCTGTTTTAAATGTAATTGTAAAAAGGGTAATAAAACTATACAACAAGCCGGTATGACCCTTAAAAATAAACCTAGTGTACCACAAAAAACAAGAAAATACTTGCATGTAATGCATCAATTGCTTACTATAAGAAAAGACATTCCAACAGAATGGGAATTTTACGTTAAAGATTTTATAACATAATGCCAACTTATACATATTTCTGCAAAAGCTGCATGAGTTCTTTTGATCTGACTACTACTATCAGAAGTTATAAAGAAGAACAAAAATGTCCATCTTGTGATGAGGTATGTGGTAGAGATTATGACGATATGTTAACACTGAGTAGTTCTGTAGTAAAATCTGATTCTGAGCTTCGTACTCTTGGCGACTTAGCAAATAGAAACAGAGACAGATTAACAGCAGATCAAAAAGCAGATTTAGATCGTAAGCATACTCAGTACCAAGATGATAAAGTTAAGGACGAATTAACTAAAGAATTACCCAAGGGAATGTCAAGAATAGCAAAACCTAAATATAAACCTAAATGGAGATGACATGGCGTTTTTCCAACAACAAGATAATATCTACAAGAGAGAAGCAAATATAAGTGATGAAGACCTTACATCTGTATTTTATACTTTGTCTGGTCAAGAAGATGAGTTGGTAGAAGATAAGCCAATTAAATCTATTGAAGATGACGAAGTTTATGCTAAGTTACTTCAGAAAAAAGACGGAACATATAAGCATATGATTAGAACATCTACCGATGGTAAACTATATAATCCAATGTCTATCTATGGTCAAGAAAAAACAAATGATTTTTTAGATAGAGTATGTAAGTCTAATGATAAATTTAAAACGGTTAATGAGAAAGCCTTTAACTGGTATGTGCAGTTTTTAAGTACTAAAAATTTAGGATGGTTCCATAATGCAGAAAGAGAGATTGAATAATGGGAAGAATTAACAGAACACAAAAATATGCTGCTATGTGGCTACATAGTCAAGGTTGGGCTGTCAGTAAAATTGCGAACGAATTAGAATTGACAGATGCTCAAATCAAGAATGCAGTCAAAGGATCAAAAGAAAAAGCAGACAATGGCATTAAAACAAAATCCGCTGTTGTTTCTAAAGATCCAAAATCATCTAACTTAATGATTACGGAAAGTAATTCTGGATCACATAAAGTCGCTGTTATGACTAAAGCTGCTTCTGAACAAGCGGATGCTATAGCAAAAGAACATAGAGCCAAACCAACCCCAGATAATCCAAATATTTTTAAGCCATATGGATGATTTAAACTTAGATGACATTATCTCTGAAGATGAAGAAAAAGCTTTAGAGTCATTACGCATAAAAATACATAAGGCTTTAGAGGAACAAAAAAATAAAGCTAAAAGTAATTTTTGTGAAAATTCCGAAAAGATAATGTCTGACGATAATTTACTACAAGACAATCCTGTAGAGCCTCGTCATATTACTACTTATGATAGAGAAATATATATAAATTTTAGCGTAGAAATGACAGCTTTAGATGATAACGGTCACTTTAAAGAGATAGTAGATTTGGGAACAAACTATTATCATATTCCTGTAGGTTCTGGTGTGGATTACAAGAAGCATTTTGATGAGTTTTTAGAAAACTTTAATAAACAATTGGGTCAGTATGCTAAAAAGATTACTGTACAAGTCGATGACACAACCAAATAAATATATATCGAAATATTCTAACGATAAACCCGTTTCGCCTGCTCAATATATAACAGAGCTTATCTGCGAAAGAAAAGCTATTAAGGATAAAGCGGATTTACATTATAGGTTTTGGGTTTCAAAAGAATGGGAAAAGTTTTTTAAAAGCCAAATAGGATCGGCTCACAAGCTACTTAAGACGTATTCAGATAAGGCAATTATAAACGCGCTCCTAACAGCAAAAGGTAAAAGAATATACTCATTGCGAGCACCTCATTTACCTCCTATGATAGAACAGGAGCAAAAGAAGTTAGACGCTCAAAACACAGACTTTACTAAAACTGTAGAGAGAAAATCAAAAGTCACATACAGCAAACCAAAAAATAAAAAAGGTATAATTTCCAAGCTAGAGGATTTAGATAATGGCACTTAAAGAAGATATTAAAAAACAATTTGGTGACGAGGTAGTTCTTTCAGGTAATTCTATTGTTGACAAAGATCAGATTATTATTCCGGTTAGTCCAGCTTTGGACCTTGGTTTGGGTGGTGGAATTCCAGAAGGTAGTTTTGTTATTTTTACTGGACAGCCTAAATGTGGTAAAACAACATCGTCATTAGACTTCACTGCCACTGCGCTAGAAGAAAAATATCAAGGGTCTTTAAAAAAGCCTAGACAAGCATTTTATTTAAATATTGAAGGAAGACTAAAGAAAAGAGATCTTCAAGGTATTGCAGGTTTAGATCTAGATCGTTTTGAAATTATAGGTTCTCAACAAGGTAAAATTTTACACGGAGAAGAATACCTAGCAATTGCAGAACGTATTATTAATGAGATTCCAGGATCTATTATTATCATAGACTCTTATTCTGCCCTATGCACAGAGGCTGAAATTACATCTAGTATGGATAAAATGCAGCGTGCAGATGGTGCTAAGTTATTAGCTAAGTTTTGTAGAAAAGTCGCAAATGTAATACCAGTTAATAAAAATATTGTTATCGGCATTACGCACCTAATGGGGAACCCAACAGGATACGGCAAAGCATTTAAAGAAAAGTCAGGTCAAGCAGTAGCTTATCAAACTGATGTCAAGTTATGGGCTGAACAAGTAGAAGCATGGAATGAACCTGCTACGGGACCACAAATTGGTCAAAAGGTCACATGGAAGATAGTCACTTCTGCACTTGGTCCTCCGGGAGGTAAAAGTGTTAGCTACTTACGTTATGGGCATGGTATAGATGGTGTGCATGAATTAACAGAATTGTGTGCAGACTTAGGGATTATTAAAAAGGGCGGTGCTTGGTATACCCTAATATCTGTCAAAGATACACCTAAGTTTCAGGGAGCAGCAAAAGTTAGGGAATATCTAGCTGCTAACCCTAAAGTGGCAGATCAATTACATAAAGAGTTAAAAGAAATGATGGGACTAACAGTATGAGCAGGACTGTTGTTGACCTAGATGGAAGTATTGTAAAGTTGAATCTATCTAGAGGTATTACTCGTGCCTCTGGTAGAAACACTAGATCTAAATACCATATCGCAGCAAGACAACTAATTAAAGAGTGTTTTCCTACTCTACAGATTTGTGAAGAAATTACCATACCTTTAAAAAAAGGACATACAGTTTATTTAGATTTTTTCTTACCATTGAATAACAAATGCATAGAAGTGCATGGCGAACAACATTACAAATTTATTCCTCACTTTCATCAAACTATGATGGGATTTGCAAAACACAAACAACGAGATAGAGAAAAACAAGAATGGTGTGAATTAAATAATATTGAATATATTGAGTTACCATATAATGAAGATATTGAACAGTGGAAGCGGAGAATCTTAAATGACGAATACAGTAAAGACCTCTAAGGAACAGGTCGAATTTTGGGATAATGTTTTAGATGACTATGAAAAGGGTATTGGTCTTCCTAATTATTCTAGTGATAGTTTACCGGAGGAAGAATTACAAGAGTATTTAACAATGAATAGAAATGTGCTTGAAAAATTAGACATAGTACAATGTGCAGAAATTGCTTTTAGAATCGGACAGTACGGATTCCATGTACAAAGAACTTTGAATCGTGAACAAGCGCGTATGAATTGGGCTGAGAATGAAATTAAGATAGTAATAGCTGATGAAATTAATAATTACAAAGGCTATGGATATATAGAAAAATCTTCTCAAGCAATAAAACATAACGATAAAGCAAGTCAATTAAATAAAATTGTTACATTTGCTAAACAACGTATGGATCGACTAACCTATTTATCGAGTTCATTAAAAAATCTTTCAGATATCCTAATTTCAATACAAAGAGCAAAAGGAATGGTGAAAAATGGCTGAGAATCTTTCAGAAAATCAAATCAAACAAATGATTGCTATGCTAAAGGGCATGCTACCAGAAGAATCTGACAATTCACCTGAGCCTCCAAAAGAAACTGAAGCTGAAGGCCCCATTAGAACCAGAGGTAGTAGAAGGCCACAATTTATTGAAAACAAATTTGATACTATGGCAGAAAAGAATTTACATAGAGCAGATATTGAGATCGATAAAAAATTGAATAAATATGGTCCTACGCCCAGAACTAGAAAATTCAAAACCGTAAAAGTAACCTGTAGAGTTTGCCATAAGACAGAAGAGGTTAATCCTGCTATCTTGACAGACACTCCAGATAGATACAAATGTAATGCTTGTTCAAGGAGTGCTGGATAATGGTGCTTTCGGATACAGCAGCAGAAAGAGCAGTGCTTGCTGGAGTATGCCAGTATGGAGATGATGCATATCTTGATATTGCAGATATAGTACAAGATACTTCTTTTACTGTTGATAGCAATAAAATTATTTTCCAGTGTTTAAAAACAATCTTTGAAAGAGATCACAAGGTTTCTGTAGATGTCGCGTTGATTTTTTCCACAGCTGAAGAATTAGGTCTTTCTAATGTATTTAGCAAAAAAGAAGAAGTTCAACATCTTAAAGCAGTGTTAGATTTTCCTGTTAATTTAGGTAATGTTCGAAAGTTTGCTGCAAAAATTCGCAAGCTAGAAATAGCAAGGTTACTAAGAAAACAATTAGATAAAGCTCAAGATAAAATCTTAGATGTAACCGGAACAGAATCTATTGGTAGTATTCTCGGTATTGCAGAAGATACCGTATTTGATTTTACTAATATGCTTAATGATGTAGATAACAATCCTGTAGCTATTAGTGATGATCTAGATGAATATGTTGAGGGCTTGATTAATAATAAAGTTGATCAAGTTGGTATACCTACTGGGTTTCCTGTATATGATCAAGCTATTGGTGGAGGATTACGACGTAGTACAGTTAACGTTATTGCTGCTAGACCTAAAACAGGTAAAACATTGTTGTCAGATAATATGGGCTTTCATATAGCTAATCAGCTTCAAATTCCTGTATTAAATATGGACACAGAAATGACTAAAGAAGATCATTTAAACAGAGTGATGGCCATGATGACAGAAATTGAGATTAATGATATAGAAACAGGAAAATTTGCACAGACACCAAATAAAGATATGAAGGTCAAGCAGGCAGTCAAAGACCTAAAACAAACAAAACTATTCTATAAATCTATAGCAGGTAAGCCTTTTGAAGATCAGCTATCGATTATGAGAAGATGGCTTATTAAAGAGGTAGGATTAAATGAAGATGGTACCGCTAAGGATTGTGTAATTTTTTATGATTACCTAAAGTTAATGGATAGTCAAGGAATGAGCCAAGATATGAAAGAGTATCAAGTACTTGGCTTTATGATGACAGCTTTACACAATTTTGCTACGAGATACAAAGTTCCAATTGTAGCTTTTATACAATTAAATAGAGATGGCATCACAAAAGAAAGCACAGATACAGCCTCTGGTTCAGATAGAATTGTTTGGCTGTGTAGTAATTTCAGTATATTTAAACGCAAAACTTCTGAAGAGATAGCAGAAGATGGACCTGATAATGGGAATAGAAAACTAGTTCCTTTAATTAGCAGACATGGTGGTGGTCTTGATGATAATGATTACATTAATTGTAACATGAAAGGCTGGTGTGCTAAAATTACTGAAGGTAAAACAAAATTAGAAGTAATGAATAATAATAAAAATGATAGTGATGGATTTATAGTAGAGGACGAAAATGCTAATGACCAAGAAATCCCGTTTGAATGATCAAGCAAAATTAAAAATTTTGTGCGATGACCTTTGTGATAACATAGAAGATCTTTTAGATCACTTTGGATTAGACTATAAAGATCATGGTAAAATGATTAGTATGGCTTGTCCTATACATGAAGGAGATAATGAAAGTGCTTTAAATTTATATGTTGAGGGAGATACTTATAGGGGTAATTGGAAGTGTAGAACACACGGCTGTGAAAAATGTTTTAAGGGATCTATTATAGGTTTTGTTAGAGGATTATTGTCTAACAAAAAGCATCAATGGTCAGAAGAAGGCGATAAAACTGTAACTTTTAAAGAAACCATAGACTTTATTACTTCTTTTCTAAAAAAAGACTTGAATGATATTACGGTTTCCAACGAAACACGAAATAAAAATAGATTTACTAATGCTGTTAGTCACATTAAAAATAATGTTAAAGTCGATACTACAAATTGCTTAACAAGAAATCGTATTAGAGGACTTCTACAAATACCCGCAAAGTATTACATAGATAGAGGATTTACTCCTTCTGTTTTAGATAAATATGATATTGGATTATGTACCAATCCCGCTAGAGAAATGCATAACAGGGTTGTTGCCCCCATATACGATTCAGATTACACATACATGATAGGCTGTTCTGGTAGGAGTATTTTTGAAAAATGTGACAAATGTGGGTGTTTCCATGACCCTAACAATGATTGCCCCCAAGACCATCAAAAATATTTATATTCTAAATGGAAGCATAGTGCGAATTTCAAAAGTCAAAATTCTTTATATAATTTTTGGTTTGCTAAAAAACACATACAGGAAACGGGTGTTGTTATTTTGGTAGAAAGTCCCGGTAATGTATGGAAGCTAGAAGAAAATGATATACATAATAGTGTTGGTATTTTTGGTGCAGCATTAAGCGATAGACAAAAAATTATCCTAGACTCATCTGGAGCAATGACTATTATAGTTCTAACAGATAATGATGAAGCTGGCAAAAAAGCAGCACAACAGATCAAAGAAAAATGCGAAAATACTTATAGAATATTTATTCCATCTATTACTAAAGCAGATATTGGCGATATGACTTCAGAGGAAATTGATACGGAAATCAAAAGCTATATAAGAGGTATATTATGATATTAGCATTTGCTGGGAGAAAACAATCAGGTAAGACCACATCTGCAGAATTTGTTAAGAATGTTTTTGAAAACCGTGGATTAGGCATAAGTAAACTATATAATTTTGCTGACCCTTTAAAAAAAGATGTTTGCATGAATGTCTTAGGTTTAACATACCATCAATGCTACGGTTCTGATGAATCAAAAAATGAATTAGTAGATTGCTATTGGCCTGATACAGACAAGAAAATGACAGCTAGAGAGGTTATGCAATATGTTGGGACTGATGTTTTTAGGAAAATACAAAATAATGTTTGGGCTGGTGCAACTATAAAAAAAATACATTTAGAAAAATCAGATTTAGCAATTATTGCGGACTGTAGATTTCCCAACGAGGTTGACGCTATTAAAAATGATGGTGGGTTAGTTGTCAAACTTAATAGAAACCCCTACAACTCAAATCATGCTAGTGAGGCTGCACTAGATGCCAGCCAATACGATTCATCGAACTTTGATTTGGTCATTGATAATGGTGACCTAACTATTGGAAAGCAAAACGAAATAATTCACGACTTTCTAATAGATAAAGGAATTTTACCATTATAGTCACATATATTAGAAGTAGTTCATATGGCACACATTCTATGTGTCCAATGCAATACTTTATAGAA
>MDTC01012029.1_pt1 | contig 10243 bp, 12 predicted proteins | sample 811181 | NCBI WGS metagenome assembly MDTC01 (sample SAMN05326644, study PRJNA326480) | marine metagenome | isolation source: seawater | place: Pacific Ocean: North | collected 2011
AGTTATTACATTTGCAAAAGAAATTAAAAAACTTCTAATTATTACTAGAGGTAAAAAAGGTGCAATATCTATTAACGGAAATAGAATTGAAAAAATTGGAGTTGAAAAAAATTTAAAGATTATTGATTTGACCGGTGCAGGTGATCTATTTGCATCAGGATATCTTCATGGATATTTAAACAACTTCTCGGAAAAAGAGTGTTTAGAAAAAGGTACAGAAATGTCCTCCAAAATTATCCAAAAAATAGGTGCTAGACTTTAATTTTATTTTTTCTCTTAAAACTTCCTTTTCCTTTTTTTGGTTTAACAATACGCATTTTATATTTTTTTGAAAAAAGCTCCTTTGCAAAACTATTTTTTTTCTGAAATTTGGTAACCATTTTTAGTACTCACAATAAAACTATTATCATTAAATTTTTCTTTAATTTTTTTTCTTAACCTGTGTATATGTGTCTCTACGGTGTGGGTCTCTAATTCAGATTGATAACTCCAAACCTTATCCTGGAGTTCACCTATGGTTACTGGTAAAGATTTTTTGAAGAGATAAATTATTGTATTCACCTCTTTTTCAGTTAATTTTAACTTAAGATTTTTCAACATCATTTCTCTAGAATTGATGTTTATTGTATATTGATAAATTCTTACGTCAGATTGCTCATTAAATTTTTGTTTTAAAAATTTTATATTTATTTTTTCCAAAAGTTTTAAATAGCTTATCGGAAATTCGTCAATTTTGACTTGATTTGAAAATTTAAAATCCTTCTTATCTGTTAAAATAAGATAATTGTCTTCATAATATAAATTTAAATTTTTAAGATCATTTTGATTAATTTCTTTAACATTAAAATTTAGAAACTCACTTAATTCAGTAAAAATTTCATAAAGAATCTTTGACTCATAAATGAGTAAATTTTGATTATTCATATATACTTACAATATGACAATTTATCTAAAAAATAAACATACTCTAAAAATTTTTGAATATGAGTTTAAATGTAGTATTGGAAAAAAAGGATTAAGCAAAAGAAAAATAGAAGGTGATAAAAAAACTCCTTGTGGTACTTTTAATTTAGGTCCCTTATATTTTAGAAAAGATAGAATTAAAAATATATCAACAAAATTAAAAAAAATTGTAATCAAAAAAAACATGGGATGGTGTGATGATGTAAATTCCAAATACTATAACAAATTGATAAATATTCAAAAAAAAGTAAGTCATGAAAATATGTTTAGAAAAGATAAAAAATACGATCTGTTAATACCAATAAAATTTAATTACAAGAAAGTAAAAAAAAACAAAGGAAGTTGTATTTTTTTACACTTAACGCAAAATTATAATAGAACCGCCGGATGCATTGCTTTAAAAAAGAATGATTTTCTAATTATGCTAAAATTAATAAATAAAAAAACAAAAATAAAAATTTATTAAATTCTCTTCCCAAAAATATTAGTACCAATTCTTAAAAAAGTTGATTTATTCTCTGTTGCTATTAAATAATCTGAAGACATACCCATACTCAACTCGGTGAGATTAAACTTATTATTAAGTTCATTCATTTTTTTGAAGTATTTAATTGGATTTTGATCGTTAGGTGGAATACACATTAAACCAATAATATCTAAATTCAAATCTTTACAAAAAATAATTAAATCAGAAAGTTCACTTTCATTTATACCAGATTTTTGAGGTTCATTCCCAATGTTTACTTGGATAAATAACTTTAACTTTTTTTTTTGTAAATTTTGCTCTTTTGCAATTTTCTCAGCAAGCTTTAATGAGTCTAAAGAATGAATATAGTCAAATATACTGACAGCTGTCTTCACTTTATTAGATTGTAAATTACCAATTAAATGTAAATTGAAATCTTTTTTTAAAGCTCTTATTTTGGGCCATTTTCTAAAAGCTTCTTGAACCTTATTTTCGCCAAAATGATCGTGGCCATATTCAACTAATGGAATAATATCTTTTTCTTCAAAAGTTTTGCTTACAGCAATTATATTTGGCATTATGTGAGAAGATATTTTTAACTTTAATTCTTCTTTGATAGAAATTAAATTGTTAATTGTTTTATGCAAAAAATTCTCCTAAAATCATTTATATTAATAGATAATATTAATTATTCCGAATTATCAATTTATAATAAAAATACAAATATAATTTATAGAAATTATAAAAAAAATATAAGTAAAAAAGATGTGTTATCACTTAAAAAATTCTGTAAAAAAAGAAAATTTAAATTTTATTTATCTAATAATCTTAAATTAGCACTTAAATATAAATTAGATGGTTTGTATATCCCCTCATTTAATAATAATCTTAATTATAAAAATTTATCTCTTCCAAAAGGGTTTCGGTTTATTGGTTCAGCTCACAACAAAATTGAAGTCCAAATAAAAAAAAAACAAGGTTGTACTTTAATTTTTTTATCACCAATTTTTAAGACATTAAAAAATGAATATTATTTAAATATAAATAAATTTAATCTGATCACTAATTCCTTTAAACAAAATTTTGTTGCTTTAGGAGGTATCAAAGAAGAAAATCTTAAATTGTTAAATTTACTAAATATTAAAGGATTTGCTGGTATTTCTTTTTTCCAAAAAAAAACGGCCCATAAATAAATATGGGCCGTTAAATATTTTGTTTCTCTGATTAATTAAAACGCAAATGTAACTGCGATTTCAGAGAATGAGTCATCAGATGAAGCTGAACCACCAACTGCATCAGTTGAGTTCATTACTGCACCTACTGTGATTGATCCCATTGTGTAAGACGCTGAGATACCAGAGCTGTCTTCGTCTGATTTAGAAGCATCACCGTATTCAACTTGAGATACACCGTAAGATACACTTAAGTTTTCATTAACTGCAAATGAAGCAGCTATGTGATTTCTATCTTCATCAGATGTTGAAGTAGCTTTGTCAATTGATGACATTTGGTAACCAAGAGTTACTGGACCAGCTGAGTATTTTACCCATGCTGTTGAATGATCTTCTTCAGAATTTACAGCACCAGCTTTATCACCCATACCAACACCAATTTGTAAACCATCAGCTAAATCATTCGCTATTAAAACGACTGATGAGCTTGATCCACTTGCTGCAGCGTTATTTGTATAAGCAGCAGAAACTGTTAGACCCATGAAGTTACCTTCATAACCTAAAGCGTTAGTGTTTTGTTGGTCAACAACACCAGCATCTGTAGCATCAACGTCATCCCATACTTCTTCACCAGCAGTTGGCATTACGTCGTCGTATTTACCAATACCAGCAGTATCTGTTCCGTTCATGATAGATAATGTACCAGCATCACCCATATCTAACGATACTTTAGTTGAAGAGAACGCAGCGTCAGTCATTGTGTAAACATATGACACGCTCATTCCATTATCAAGATCACCTGAACCAGAGAAAGAGATAGCTTTATCAGAGCTATACGAGTTTCCTGTAGTTTCAGTCTCGTCTTGAGATACGTACTTCACTTTAGCTGTACCTGAAACGTCAAGTGCACCAGCGTAAGCAGAAGTAGCTACTAGAGAACCTGCTAATGCAGTGAAACCTAGTTTTTTTAAATTGTTCATATTTACTCCTATTGTTTTATAATTATAAACAAGAGTTAATTATCAAAAAAAAAGAGATTATTATTAAATTTATCAGTAAATTTGACCTTTTTTACTCAAATGTTGCATAAATACATCACAAAAAAATCCAATAAATAAGGCATTTTTAAAGGATTTTTTTCCACTTTACTCAATTTATTTATTATTTGTTAATTCTTGAGGTATACAAGTTTTATTATATTTAAAGTTTTATGAATTCTACAAATTACATCCTTAAAATACTAACTTATCTGCTAATTTTCATATTTTTAAAATCTTGTGGAATTTATAGGCCTACGGATGCAAAAGATTTCCCACCTGAACCAGAAAAAAGAGTTCAAAAAAATATTCAAGAAGGTAGAGGTTTCAAATTGTTAGGTGGTAATAAAAAAAAAGGTGGAGACTTTGAATTTGCATCATCAAATGAAATGTGGAGAGCAAGCTTAGATATATTAGAATTTATGCCTTTACTGTCTGCAGATTATGGAGGTGGTTTAATTATTACTGATTGGTACAGTGAAAACAATAATGACGGTAGTTCAATTAAGATTTCAATAAGATTTCTTAGTAATGAAATAAGATCTGATGGACTAGACATAAAAGTATTTAATAAAAAATGTGACTCAAATAATTCATGTAAAATTATAAAAGGTAATTTTGATCTAGAAAGTGAACTAAAAGTTGCGATTTTAAAAAAGGCAGCAATTTATAATAAAGAAAAAATAAATAAAGTTAAAAAAAGATCTCTTTCAACCATTAAAGTTCCGTCTGATAAATAAATTTTAAAAGTTTGTGAATAGGTATAATTTTAAATTAGTTGAAAAAAAATGGCAAAAATTTTGGGAAGATAATAAAGTTTATAAGTCCTCAATTAAAAAAGACAAAGATAAATTTTATTGTTTAGAAATGTTTCCTTATCCTTCTGGTAAAATTCATATGGGCCATGTAAGGAACTATACCATTGGCGATGTATTAGCTAGATATAAATCACTAAAAGGTTTTAACGTTTTACATCCTATGGGATGGGACTCTTTCGGAATGCCAGCTGAAAATGCAGCAAAACAGAACAATATTGATCCAAAAATTTGGACTGAGCAAAATATTTCTGTAATGAAAAAACAATTAAAAAATCTAGGGCTTTCTATTGACTGGGATCATGAAATCTCAACTTGTTCTAAAGAATATTATATTCATCAGCAAAAACTTTTTTTGCAATTTTTAGATAAAGGTCTGGTTTACAGAAAAGAAAGCTATGTCAATTGGGATCCTGTGGATCAAACAGTTCTTGCAAATGAACAGGTTGTGGACGGAAAAGGATGGAGATCTGGTGCAATAGTAGAAAGAAAGAAACTTAATCAATGGTTTTTTAACATAACAAAATTCTCTGGAGATTTATTAACTGAACTCGACAATTTAAAAGAATGGCCTGAAAAGGTTAAGCTTATGCAAAAAAATTGGATTGGTAAATCTATTGGGTGTAATATTAAGTTTGAAATTAAAGGTAATAGTCAAATTAAAGAAGTAGAATGTTTTTCTACCAGACCAGATACCTTATATGGAATGACATTTGTTGCACTGTCGATTGATCATCCTATTTCTAAATTTTACAAAGAAGATAAATCTTTTAAAGAATTTAAAGAATTATGCTCTAAAACAGGCACCACAGAAGAATCGATTGCTCAAGCAGATAAAATTGGTTTTAAAACTAATCTCAAAGCTATTAATCCTTTCAACCAAAATGAAGTTCCAGTTTTTTTTGCTAATTTTGTTTTAATGGATTATGGGTTAGGTGCTATTTTTGGATGCCCTGCACATGATCAAAGAGATATGGATTTTGCTAGAAAATATAATTTAGAAATAATTAAAGTAGTTGAAGCGCCAGATAATATAGCTGTTGAAAAAGATAAAGCCTTTAGCGGTGAGGGAAAAATTATTAATTCTAGTTTTCTAAATGGTTTGAATGCACCGTCCCAATCTGTTGAGGAAGCAATTAAATCAATTGAAAATAAAAAAATAGGACAAAAAAAGGTAAATTATAGGCTTAAAGACTGGGGTATTTCACGTCAGAGATATTGGGGTTGCCCAATACCTATTGCTTATGATGAGCAAAACAATATCGTTAAAATTCCAGAAAAGGATTTACCAGTGCAACTACCTGAAAATATCAATCTAAAAACACAAGGAAATCCTTTAGATCATCAAAAAGATTGGACAGACATAGAAATTAATGGAAAAAAATGTAAGAGAGAAACTGATACATTAGACACATTTGTTGATTCCTCTTGGTATTTTTTGAGATTTTGTTCTCCTATGAATAAAGAAAAACCTTTTGATGAAGATGAAATTAAATATTGGATGCCAGTTGATCAGTACATTGGTGGTGTGGAACATGCGATACTACATCTCTTATATTCTAGATTTTTCATGAGGGCTATAAAACAAGATAACAAAAACTTTGAAATAAAAGAACCCTTTAATGGTTTGTTTACACAAGGAATGGTGTGTCACGAAACATATAAAGATAAAAACGACAATTGGCTAAGTCCTGAAGAAATTATTTCTGATGATGGTAAAAATTTTTATATGAAAGATAAACCCACAGAAAAAGTACAAGTTGGAAAATCTGAGTCAATGTCAAAATCAAAAAAAAATACAATTGATCCTCAAAAAATAATTGACTTATATGGAGCAGACTCAGTTAGACTGTTCATTCTATCAGACAGCCCTCCTGAAAAAGATATACAATGGTCTGAAGAAGGAATAGTAGCTTCTTATAAATTTATTCAAAAATTTTGGTTACTCAATGAAAAAATTAAATCTCAAATTAATAAAAAAATAAATTCAGATAATTGCGTAGATGAATTTACAAATAGAATTTTAGACAAAATAACTAAAAACTTAGAAAATTTTCAATATAATGTTATGATAGCCAATTTACACGAAATTTATAATTATTTTTCAAAAAATGTTGAAAAAATAGATAGTGAAAATATCAAATTAAATTATAAGAAAATTCTTACAGCCATAAGTCCTGTTTTACCGCATTTAACATCTGAATGTTTTATAAGTCTTGATATTGAATTAACAAAAAAATGGCCAAAAATTGAGAAAAAATTTCTTTTCGATGATGAAATAAATATCGTTGTTCAGATAAATGGAAAGAAAAGATTATTAGTTAAATCAAAAACTGATGCAAAAGAAGAGGATATTTTCAATGAGATTTGCAAAAATCAAATTATTAAAAACCATTTAGATGGAAAAAAAATCCTAAAAAGGATATACGTTAAAAATCGTTTAATTAATTTAATTGTAAAATGAAATTCAAAGTTTTTTTATTGTTTTTTTTAATACTTTTAAACTCATGCAGTTATAAACCTTTATTTTACGACGAAAAAATTATCTTTGATATCTCAGAAATTAAAATTGAAGGTGATAAAAAACTAAACAATAAAATTGAGAGAAATCTTCAAAAGAAGATTTCTAATTCGAATCCTAATAAAATATTTAAACTTAAAATTATTACTAATAAAGAAAGAAAAATTACATCAAAAGATTCTTCAGGAAATCCCGAAAGTTTTAGATTAACTATTATTACCAACTTAATAGTAGAGGACGATAAAAAAAATGTGAAAAATTTTTCTTATAATAAGAGCCGAGAATATGTTTCTAGAGATAATAAATTTGATTTAAAAAATTATGAAAAAAAAATTGAAGATAATTTGATTATACAAATTTCTAATGAAATAATTTTAGCTCTTTATACTTTTAAGTGATGATATTAAAAAGTTTTCAAATTAAAAATATTGATATAGAGAAAAATAATTTTTATTTATTCTATGGGGATAACAAAGGCGCAAAGTCTGATGCAATCAACTTTATTGTTAAAAAATTTTCTCCAAATTGTCTCAAATATGATGAAGAGGAAATTCTAATAAATAAGGACAGTTTTTTAGAAGAGATTTTCAATAAATCTTTGTTTGAGCCACTAAAATCAATAGTTATTTCAAGGATTTCTGAAAAAATTCTACCTATAATTCAAGAGATATACGAAAGAAATATTATTGATACAAAAATTATCATTAATGCAGACTTATTAGAAAAAAAATCAAAATTAAGAAATTTTTTTGAAAAAGAAAAAAAAGCTATTTGTGTTCCTTTTTATCCAGAAAATGAATTATCTTTAATCCAAATATCATCTCAGTTTTGTAAAAAAAATAATATTAATATTTCACAAGAGAATTTAAATATTATTATTAATAGATCAAGAAATGACCGAATTAATCTTGTGAATGAACTTGAAAAAATAAAAAATTTTTGTTTTGAAAAAAGAAAAATTAATACTGAAGAAATTATGAAGCTAACAAATATGTCAGAAAATTATAGTGTAAATGAACTTGTAGATAATTGTTTATCAAAAAATAAATTAAAGACACTAAAAATCCTTAATGAAAATAATTATAATTCACAAGATTGTTTTTTTATTATTAGATCTTTTTTAAATAAATCTAAAAGATTGAATAGTTTGAAAGAAAATTATGAAATTAATAAAAATATTGATGAAACTATATCTAATTTTAAACCACCTGTTTTTTGGAAAGATAAAGATATAGTAAAAACTCAAATGAAAAGTTGGTCAAACGAAAATATTAAAAATCTAATTTTTGAAATTTCTCGAATAGAAAAAGATATAAAAAAACATTCCGAAAATTCTTTAAGAATATTAACAAATTTTATTCTAAGTACGGTTTCAAAACCTAATAATGTTTCTTGATTAATTCGATAAGGTTATTCAACTGATCTAAATCCTTATAGTCAACTATTAATTTACCAGAGTTATTTTTTTTATTTTTGATTAATACATTTAAGCCAATTTTTTCGATAATCGACTTTTCTAAAAATTCAATGTTAGCGTCTTTAGTTTTGATAAGTTTATTTTTCTTAATTTTGAACATTTTTACAAAATTCTCTGATTGTCTAACTGAAAGCTTTTTCTCAACAATTGTATTAGCCACAAAACTTGCATTTTCTAATCCTACTAAAATTTTTGCATGACCAGCTGTTAATTTTTGATCTTCAATCAATTTGATTACATCTGAAGGTAGTGAAAGTAATCTTAGAGTATTACTAATATGACTTCTGCTTTTACCAATAAATTTAGAAACCTTTTCTTGGTCATAGGAAAATTCATCTATAAGCCTTTTATACCCTTGAGCTTCTTCTAAGGGATTTAAGTCTTGTCTTTGTACATTTTCTACAATTGCAAATTCTAAGGATTTTAGGTCATCCACTTCAGTAATAACAACTGGCACATCATGAAGGCCAGCCCTTTGCGCAGCAAGCCATCTTCTTTCCCCAGCTATAATTTCATATTTAGATTTAGTTTCTTTTGACTGCCTAACTATTATTGGCTGAAGAATACCTCTCTCTTTTATAGAGCTCGAAAGTTCATTCAAATTATTTTCATCAAATATTCTTCTCGGTTGAAACTTATTTGGTATCAAATCACTAATTGATAGTTCGTTTTTTTTGTTTTCAATTTTTGTTTCACCTATCAATGATGATAATCCCCTACCCAGCCCTTTTTTAATTTTACCAGTATCCATTAAGCTGCGCTTCCCATTGTTGCTTCTTGATTAATAAATTCATTCGTAAACTTAAAATATGATTTACTTCCTGGACACGACTTGTCATAAATTAAAACTGGCATACCGTGTGAAGGAGCCTCGGACAATCTTACATTTCTAGGAATGACTGTTGAATAAACTTTTTTACCAAAATAATCTCGTGCTTCTTTTTCAACCTGAGAAGAAAGCTTATTTCTCTTATCATACATTGTTAGAAGTATTCCCCTAATCTTTAACTCGGGGTTTAAGCTCACTTTAATTCTTTCAATAGTTTTCATAAGTTGAGTTAAACCTTCCAAAGCAAAAAATTCCGTCTGTAAAGGCACAAGTAAGGAGTTTGATGTTACCAATGCCATTACTGTTAGAAGACTTAGCGATGGTGGACAGTCGATTAATACATAATCATAAAAGTCTCTAGAATTGTTTAAATATGCGGATAATTTTGCCTTCAAAATAAAAGCTCTGTTACTATCATCAGCAGTTTCCAGCTCTAGGCCAGACAGATCGACATTAGAAGTGATTAAGTCTAGATTTTCAAAACTTGTTTTTTTGATTACGTCTGAAATTTCTTTTGCACCGTTTAAAACTCCATAAATAGATCCATTTGAGTCTTCTACGTTTGAAAGACCTAGTCCTGTTGTAGCGTTTCCTTGTGGATCAAGATCTATAACAAGAGTTTTTTTATTATGTTGGGATAACCCTGATGCAAGATTTATAGCTGTCGTTGTTTTTCCAACACCCCCTTTTTGATTTATAATTGAAATTATTTGCATTTATTTTTTTTTCTTTATATTTTTAATATTTAACAAAAATGAGTCCTCATTCGATAAACTTTTTTTTTCTGTATAATCTATTTCCCAATTTTTAAGTGTATTTTCAAAAATTTTTTTTCCGTTTTTACCCATAAATAAAATTAAATTTTTATAATTATTAAAATTTTTGTAAACTAATTCTAAAACTATTGGTAAGGGCTTAAATGCTCTTGCCATTATTGTACCTGACTTTATATTTTTTATCTCA
>MDTC01064891.1_pt1 | contig 10243 bp, 8 predicted proteins | sample 811181 | NCBI WGS metagenome assembly MDTC01 (sample SAMN05326644, study PRJNA326480) | marine metagenome | isolation source: seawater | place: Pacific Ocean: North | collected 2011
ATTCCTATAATTTATACTCTTAAAGATGAGCAGTACCTAAACTTTACTTTCTGGCTGATAGTAATTGCAATATTATCTGATGCATTAGATGGATGGGTAGCAAGAAAATCCCATAATGTAACGCATTTTGGTCAGTGGTTAGATCCCATATCGGACTTTATTGTTATACTTGCTGTTACTGCTTTTATGGTTTACGAGGGAAGATTTCCTGCTTGGTTCTTTGTTTTTTACATATTTAGATATGTATCTATAGCGTTACCAGCTATATATTTATTAAATCATACTAATTTTGTTCTTCATTCAAATTGGTGGGGTAAGTGGGGAGCAGGCATTACCACTATGGGAATATTTTTTCATATATTTACAATTGAAACGATTCCTTATTTACCGTTCTTATGCCTTGTTGTTGCTTCTTATTTATTAATTATTAGTTGGATAAGATATTATAAAACATTCATCCAAGAGTTTAAAAGTCTATAATAATATTATGATTAGCAAACTGTTTAGTGCATTAGAAAAAACAAGGAGAAGCATAGCAGACTCTTTTAATATTTTACAAAAAAATAAAGTCTCTATCGAAACTTTAGATAATTTGGAGAATACATTATTATCTGCAGATATTGGCCATGATACAACTTTTGAAATAATTAATTTAATTAATAATAGTTATGGGGATGATTATATCCATTATGTAAGAAAATATATGTTATCAATTTTAGATTCAAATAAATTAGAAACACAGTCTCTACCGTTTGTTAAATTAATTGTTGGTGTTAATGGAACAGGTAAAACAACAACAGCTGCAAAACTTGCAAATTATTATAAATTAATGGGTAATGATGTTGTTTTGGTTGCTGCGGATACTTATCGCGCTGCTGCTCTAGATCAATTAGCAATTTGGTCGAAGAGAATTGATGTTAGATTAATAAGTAACAAATTAGCAAAAGATCCATCCTCAGTTATTTATGATGGTTTGAATGCTTCTAAAAGTAAGGGTTCTCAAATTGTAATCATAGATACAGCAGGAAGGCTTCACACGAACAAGAACCTCATGCTTGAATTAGAAAAAATGAAACGTATAATTGTGGAGAAGTTTAAAGATTATTCTTTAGGGACAATAGTGACAATTGATTCTACTTTAGGTCAAAATTCATTGCATCAGGCGAAGGAGTTTCTTAGATATATAAATATTAACTCGGCTGTACTTACAAAAATGGATGGTACAGCTAAAGGTGGGATCGTATTTGAGTTAAGTAAAAAATTAAATATTCCTATAGAGTTTGTTGGGGTTGGTGAAAATATTGAAGATTTAGAAATATTTGATTATAACAACTATATAAATTCTTTATTGGATACTCCTGATGCATAAAGAAAGAAAAACGTTACACCTAATAAGCCTTGGCTGCGCAAAGAATCTTGTGGACTCTGAAATACTTCTTGGTGGCTTAAAAAATACACAATATGATATTACGGAAAGCCCTGATGATGCAGATACAATTATCATAAATACATGCGGTTTCTTAGATATCGCCAGAGAGGAGTCTGTTGATACAATACTTCAAGCTGCAGAACTAAGGAGAAAAGGAGAAATTGAACAATTAGTTGTTATGGGTTGTTTATCAGAAAGATATCATAATGATTTAAAGAATGAGATTCCTGAAGTAGATCGGTTTTTTGGTACAAATGATCATAGGCAAATCGCTTCTTTTGTTACTGGAAAAGATTATGGAAAAGATGATCCTTTATTTTTTAGATCTATTCTAACTCCTTCTCACTTTGCATATTTAAAAATTGCTGAAGGTTGTGATAATGGATGTTCTTTTTGTAGTATTCCTATCATGAGAGGTCTGCAAAAAAGCCGAACTATACCAGAACTAATTTCTGAAACAGGTCGATTAGTTGATAATGGTACAAAAGAAATAATGATTATTGCTCAGGACACAACATCTTATGGTTGGGACCTAGATAAAAAAGTGTATTTAAGTAATTTAATTTCTGAAATGGATAAGATTGATAATGGACCTGAATGGATAAGAATTCATTATGCGCATCCAGCTCATTTAAATCAAAGAATTATTGATTCTATGGCTAAATCAGATAGAGTTTGTAATTATATAGATATGCCGATACAACATGCTTCTGACAATCTATTGCGATCCATGCGTAGAGGATTAAACCAAAATGGCATTCGCCGAAAAATTGAGAATTTGCGAAAAGCTATTCCAGATATAAGCATACGGACAACGATAATAGTTGGTTATCCAGATGAAGAGGAGAAGGACTTTTTAGAATTAACTGATTTTATTTCAGAAGTAAAATTTGATCATTTAGGTGTTTTTACTTATTCTGAAGAGGAAGGAACACTTGCAGCTAACCTAAAAGATAATATTCCAAGAGAATTAAAGGATGAAAGAAAATCAATAATTATGGATCTTCAGAATAATATAGATTTTGAAAGAAATAGTTCTATGGTGGGCAATTCTTATGAAGTTATCGTTGATGAAGTAAGTAATAATATTGGAGTAGGTAGAACTCAGTATGATGCACCAGAAATTGATAAGATAGTTCGAATTAATGGTTCTGTAGAAAAAGGAGAAATCTATCAGGTTCAAATTGATGATTTTAATGAATACGAATTAATTGGTTTATTAAAAAAATAATATTTTTATAATTATTTCACTGACACACTGATTGCATTTATGTAAATTAAATGTAGTCCATATGCATTATTCACATACCAGATGGATTGTTAAAGTAATAATTTTATTATTATTTACTACAATTCTTCCATTTCAATCTTCAGAATTATATGCACAAAGATCAAGCAACTCAAAATCAGCTGCTAAAAAGAAAAAAAACTCAAAAAATTCAAGTAGTAGGAAGAAAAAATCTTCTTCAAGAAAAAAAACTAGTTCTAAGAAAAAGTCTAAAGGAAAGAAAAAGAAGTCTGTAAAAGCAAATCCTCAGGCTAAAAAGTATCTTAGTAGAGCGAAAAAGAGATACAAAGCAAAAAAATATAAGGCAGCATTGGGCGACTTTAAGAAAGCACATAAATTAAGCCCTTCAAAAACTACAAGTTCTTATATTTCAAAAATTAGTGGAATATTAAAAAAAGGATCTAGAGATAGATCTTCTAGCGTTAAAGTTAAGAAGCCAACTTTAAGTGCAATGCAATTAGCTGGTGAGCTCTATGACCTTAACAATGATCTCACTGATTCAAGAAGAAAAATGGGGAGGGCTATGAAATATATAGCACCCCGCAAACAGAGACAGGTTGCGCGATTAGAATCTAGGCCAACGTATAGCACTGTTGATTTTGAACAAGCAGCGGACAGTGCCCCTGATGATTTGCGTATTCAAAGGCAGCTTGCTTTGCATTATGAAGTAAATGGTAGTTGGTCTAAGGCCAAAGATGTATATCTTAGACAGGTCGCTAGGCACTATAGCAATCCAGATGCTCATTTTTATCTTGGATCACTGTATGAAAAAATAGGTGATTATCAAAAAGCAAGACAGTCTTACGAGGAAGCGCTTGATTTAGACCCTAGCCATAAGGGAACATTAGATGCTATGGCGATAAAAGATAAAAATTCCCCTGCTTTGAAAATGAGCAGACAGGTTTTGGTTCGTACTGCTTCAAAAGCTCCAGAAGGACCAGCTAAAAAACTTACCCTAATACATGAAAAGATCAATGATAGTAAATTTGATGAGGCTATTTCTATGGCAAATCAAGCAATTGAAAGTTATCCTGATCAAAATGGTTTTATTTATTTACAAGCAACAGCTTACACTGAATTAGGTGAAATAGATTTAGCAAAAGCTTCTTTTCAAAAATCAATAAAAATGGATCCTAAACATAAGCAGTCCCATTTAGGTCTAGCAAACTTGTATTATAATATGGGAAAATATATATATGCAGCTCTAAGTTTTGGAGATGTAGTTTACCTTGACCCACAGCATCGTGATGCAAGATATATGCAAGGTTTAAGCTATTTCAATGCACAGGAATGGGGGCTTGCAGCATCAGTTTGGGAAGATTTGTTGCATTATCAGAATCAGCACCCACTTGTGAGAAATTTATTACCCCAAGCATATTATATATTAGCTGTTGAGTATAATCGATTAGGTGAGCCAGGTTTAGGTCGGACTTCTTTTGAAAAAGCTCTTAGTGTGAATTCTAATTCATATGCTTGGTTACCGGGTGCTTTTAGAACATTAGGAAGGTTTTATCAAGATAAGACCATGTATAAAGAATCCCTCTCTGCTTTTCAGGAAGTATTAGAATTACGACCAAATGATTCAAACGCCTATACAGGTATGGGGGTAACCTACTGGAAAATGAATGAGCATCAACTTGCAAAAGCTGCATGGAATAGAAGTTTACAAATTAATCCAGAAGATAACGATGCAAAAGGTTGGCTTATATTATCAAAGCGTCTTGGCTCTTAGTCTGGATACTAATCTAGTTTATTACGCTTCTGTAGATTTCTATTATTTTAAATAGATGAAATCGAAGTTTCCTTATTTTAATCTTTTATATCTTGTTTGTCTTTTAAATGCACAATATTCTGGTGATGAAGTTATTTGGAAAGCGGTTAGGTCGTTTTATAACTATGATACAGGAAATGCTATATCAATATTAAATGATGCAAAATCAGACTATCCTGAAAACCCCACAGTGCATTTGACGTGGGTTGCTGCAAGATGGCTTCATAGTCAAGCACATGACCCATTAGATGTCACATGGCATATGTTAAGCGAAGATATTGATCTAGTTATTCCAATTTATAATGAATTGATAGATAAGTTTCCTGACGACCCTAATTATAAATTATATCTTGGTTCGGCCATTGGGTTAAAAGCTAGAGTATCCTTGGGGAGAAAGGAATGGTTAAATACTTTATTATGGGGATATAGAGGATTTAAAATAATTTTAAATGTTGCTGAAAAAAATCCAGAAATTATAGATGCACAATTACCTTTAGGAATAGTTGAATATTATTCTGGTATGTCTAATTCTTTTGTGCGTTGGGCTGCATCAGGTATGTTTGGTCTAAATCCATCAACAGTGTCTGGTGAGAAAAAGATTTTAAAAGCCGCAGAGAAGGGCCAATGGTCTTGGATTGAAGCTAAAGGGACGCTTGTATTCATGCATCTTTGGATAGATCCCAAACCAAAGTTTGCTCTTCTTTTTAGTCATGATCTTGTTTCAAACTTCCCCAGACGTTATTACTATAGAGTGCTTTATACTGAAAGCCTTCTCAATAATTACTTAATGACTGATGCTTATCAATCATTGCAAATGTTAGATTCAATGTTCTCAAATCTTACTGATATTCATAAGGATTGGTATTTAGCTTATCGTAAATATGAATGGGCCTTATATCATTATTTAAATAATGACTATCCTTTAGCTTTATCTTCTTTAGATATTGCAATTAATAATTATGGAGCAGAATTGGATATTATTTTAGGTAATGCAATGTTATTGAAAGGAAAAATCCATGATCTTTTGGGAGAGAGAAATAGCGCAATTAAATATTACAGTCAATGTATTCAATTAGACAATTATTCTTATGCAATGAAAGAAGCAGAGCAATACATTAAGAAGCCTTTTAGAAAATAGAATTATAGATTATGACAATTTCTTCAGAAGATTACTGTAATAGCCTTACTAGCTATTCACGTTTTAAAACTAAAGAAGTAATTGTGGGAAAAATAGGTATTGGTGGCAATAATCCTATTCGAATTCAATCAATGACAACAACAGATACAATGGATACAGAACAAACTGTTGATCAGTCAATTCGGATGATTAAAGCAGGGTCAGAGTTAGTGCGTATTACAGCGCCAAGTAAACGTGAAGCTGAAAATCTAATAAATATAAAGAAAGAAATCCGTGATCGTGGATATGATACTCCATTAGTAGCAGATATACATTTTACTCCTAATGCAGCGCTCATTGCAGCTGAGATTGTTGAAAAAGTTAGAATTAATCCTGGTAATTATATAGATAAAAAGAAATTTAATATTATCGAGTATAATGATGAGTCTTATGGACGTGAATTAGATAAGATTAAAGATAAACTTATTCCCTTAATTAATGTATGTAAAGAAAATGATACTGCTATGCGCATAGGAACGAATCATGGGTCTCTATCTGATAGAATATTAAGTAGATATGGAGACACTCCATTAGGGATGGTAGAATCCGCATTAGAGTTTGTTCGAATATGTGAAGAATTAGATTATTATGATTTGATAATATCGATGAAAGCAAGTAATACTCAAATAATGGTTCAAGCATATCGATTGGCTGTGGCAATGATGAAAAAAGAAAATATGAATTATCCCTTACACTTAGGCGTTACGGAAGCAGGTGATGGCGAGGATGGTCGTATTAAATCTTCTGTTGGAATAGGTGCGTTATTAGAAGATGGGATTGGAGACACTATTAGAGTTTCATTGACTGAAGAACCTGAATTAGAGTTACCTGTTGCAAAGCTATTAATTAATCATTATAAGGAACGCAGTAAACATCCCAAAATACCTACTATTGTTCAATCTTCATTTCAACCATATAGTTATTCAAAAAGGAAATCTTTACTAATGAATAATATAGGAAAAGAGAATGTGCCACGTGTTATAGCTGATATGTCAAATCAAAATGAAATATTATTTAAAGATTTTCAAGATGTTGGATATACATATTCAAAAAAATTAGATAAATGGGTAATAGGAGATCAAGCAGTAGATTATATTTATGTTGGTGACAAAAAATTAAATTTTAGCTTACCAGGAACCCTCTTTATTATTCAAAATATTAAATACTGGGAGAATGATAAACAATCTTTTCCATTGTTTACATTAGATGAATATTTTAATAACAATCAGAAAAGAGGATTAATAAACTTTATTAATATTTCAACAAGTGAATTTTTTTCTAATAATATAGCTAGATTGCAAAATGATGATTCTGTTATATTATTAATTAATAGTGACAATAATCACTGGGTAGCTGATTCTAGAAGAATATTTTTTGAACTTGAAAAGATTAAATGGAAAGTCCCCGTAATAATTAAGAAAGAATATAATAATATAACTAAAAATGAGTTTCAACTATATAGCTCGATAGATATTGGTTCATTATTATTAGATGGATTTGGTGATGGTATTTGGTTGTCTTCTGATTTTCCAAATGATATAAACACAAAACAGATTTTTGGTATTTTGCAAGCAACCCGAACACGCATTTCGAAGACAGAATATATTTCCTGCCCCTCTTGTGGTAGAACTTTATTTGATCTTCAAAAAGTTACAAGTGAAATTAGATCTAGAACAAATCATCTTAAAGGAGTCAAGATTGGAATTATGGGTTGTATAGTAAATGGCCCAGGAGAAATGGCAGATGCGGATTATGGTTATGTTGGTACGGGCGTTGACCAAATATCATTATATAAAGGGTATGAAGTAGTGAAAAGAAATATCCCTGCAGATATAGCTGTTGATGCGCTTATAGATTTAATAAAAGCAAATGGTGATTGGGTTGAATCAAATTAATTTTTGCACATATTCATAAACTGAGATTTGACTGTTTTTAATATCTTTTATTTGTAAAATTGCAATATCCAACTATGAAGAAATATAACATTTTATCTTGCATATATCTTTTTGCCTCATTTCTATTTATTAATACAATAGTTTCTGCACAAGAGGATGATTGGGATTCTAAAGAGAGAAATGTTATATCTATCTATTGGACGACTCTAAGCCAGGAAGAAAAAAAGATATATTTATTTTCTTATATGACTCAAGTATATGAAACTTATGATGCGTTAAAAAAAGAAGTCGGTTATGAAGAAATAACACAATGGTACTATGAAAATAAGGCAGAGACAGTTTTTGGTATTTTTGATCAACTTGAAGAAGTAGACCTTCGAGAGTATATCGGTTGGATTGATGAATATTATAGTCATAAAGAATTTCAGAACAATTCCTTTATGGATGCCCTAGTTTTTGCTTTTCGTTTCCAACAAGCTTCTGGCGAAACTATTTGGGAAAAATACGAGAATCTGAAATTTGATAAAATTAAAGTGAAGGATGAATGAAAATATTAAATCCGAAGATTATTCGTGAATGGAATGACATTCGGAAAAAAAATGGATTTATTCATCTATTTAAAGAAAAAGGCTACACTGTTTTAATTGTTTTTTTTCTTTATTATCTTATTCGAGATACAATTTTATATATTTTGATACCATTTATGATTGCTAAGGAAATAATTACTTGCGTTTAAATGTTGACAAAATTTGTTAACACTGTAATATTTATATTTTCATTCTTTTTATTCTCCTGCGCCCCGAAAACTCAAGTTTTAGATATTTATGATAATGGGAAAACGAAGCTTATTCGTGAATACAAAGTAATTAAAAAAGGAGTGAGTTCTGATTCTGTTACCACTAAACTTCTTAAGTATTATCGTAACGGCATAGGTCTTTATGCACAAGATATATTAGAAGGTGAGCCAAACGGAGATTATCGTTCTTGGTTTCAATCGGGTAAAAAGTATGCTAAAGGGAATTACATTAATGGCCAGTTATCTGGAAAGTGGATTTGGTATGGTGATGATGGCCTCCTTGATTCTGTAAGGTCCTTTAATCAAGATGCACTTTATGGTGACTATATTGATTATTTTAATAATGGTAAGCCTCAATTGATTATTGAGTATGTTAATAATAAGAAGCACGGTAATTATAAAGAATATAATAAAGAGGGTCAAAAAGTATCTATAGGGGAATATCGTAAAGATATTCCACACGGAAAATGGGTTTGGTGGAAAAATAAAGTTAAAATAAGAGAACTAAATTACAATAATGGGTTGAAAAATGGCGTGATGAAGGTCTTTAATAAAAAAGGAAAGATCAAAATAAGCGGTGCTTATTATAATGACCAGAAGGATGGGCTATGGAAATGGTATAGTGAAGAGAATAAATTAGATTCATTAATATCTTATTTTGATAATAATTATAATGGTGAATATAAAATTTGGTACAATAATAGTAAGGTATTTGTTTCTGGAAATTATATGCTTGGTAAACGAATTGGTGAATGGAAATGGTTTAATAGGAATGGAAAAAAAGATTCAACTAAAGTCTACTATGATGGACAATTATATGGGTTAACTACTATTTATTATGATGGTAAACAAGTATATAAATTAATGAATTACGTCGATAATAAATTACACGGTGAAATGAAAACATTTTACAATAATGGAAAGATGGAGTCTGTTCTTACATTTATAGAAGGTAAACGTTCAGGTACTTATAAATATTGGGATGAGAGTGGATTAAAGGAAGAAGAAGGAGCCTATCTAAACGATAAGCTTCATGGCTCAGTTACAAGATGGTATAATGAACAACAAATTTCAAGCATTGCAATGTTTGAAGATGGAAATCTTCAAGGACTAATGCGCATTTTTAGTCCATCGGGATCAACAATGAAAGAAGGATATTATTATAATGGAAACCCTATCGCTATATTTGAGTATTATGAAAATGGAAGATTCAAACGTATTCAAGTTTATAGAGAAGATGAAATAATTGATGAGAGGTTGTGGACTGAGTCAGGTGTAAATATTACAAATCATACTCTTGGATTAAGAACAAAATCGAATGTACATACGAATGGAAATCCAAAATATGAGTGTACATTTATGAATAATAATAAGCATGGAGTCGAGTGGTATTGGGGTGAATATTTTGATTTACAATCATTAAATGTATATGATCAAGGTACATTAGTATTATCTAGGACTTGGACATCCATTGGTCAACCAAATATTGATATACTTTTTCCTGGAGATAATAAAGAAGTGATTATAGGACCATATTCGAGTGTAGATTTGAACTAATAATCTTAATACAAATTATATATGTTAGATAAAATAATTGATCAAATATTTATTTGGGGAAGTCCGATAGTAGTTATTTTTATTGGTGTTCTATTAGGTTGGATAATTAAGAAATATTTCCACAAACGCTTGTCTGCATTAGCCGATAAAACAAAATGGCGTGGTGATAACATAATTCTAAATTCACTTGAGCCACATATTATTCTATGGTTCTTTCTTATCTCTTTCTCAATTGCTGCGGATAGCATTATTTTACCTGAATCATTTGATTCTTTTAAAGAATCTTTATCTACAATTATACTTATTATATTAATTTTATCCATCACCTTA
>MDTC01274336.1_pt1 | contig 10243 bp, 8 predicted proteins | sample 811181 | NCBI WGS metagenome assembly MDTC01 (sample SAMN05326644, study PRJNA326480) | marine metagenome | isolation source: seawater | place: Pacific Ocean: North | collected 2011
CGGAGCTGGAGCCGAAGCCGGAGCCGGAGCCGGAGCCGGAGCCGGAGCCGGAGCCGGAGCTGGAGCCGGAGCCGGAGCCGGAGCCGGAGCTGGAGCCGGAGCTGGAGCTGGAGCCGAAGCCGGAGCCGGAGCCGGAGCTGGAGCCGGAGCCGGAGCTGGAGCTGGAGCCGAAGCCGAAGCCGAAGCCGAAGCCGAAGCCGGAGCCGGAGCTGGAGCCGAAGCCGGAGCCGAAGCCGGAGCCGGTGTGTCTCCGTCACTGCCAGCACCACCAGCGCCAGAGCCAGCGTCAGCTTGTTCAAGATTCCATGCTTCACTACCGACAGGTTTTTCAAGGTAGATCCCACGAGTCGAGTCGCGTGTCGCTGATGCGTCACCCTGCGCGTCTGCGTGGGAATTCGCATCATCAGTCCCCGTGACTCGATCATGACACTTGCGGCTGCAAAAACGATGTGGCCAATCATCTGGCTTCTGCTTGAAGCAACCTTCGCAGATACAAGAATTGTAACATTGGTTGCAGAGGGTCTTCTCCGATGATGTCAGCAGATCACATCCTGGCCGCTGACACATTTTCGTGAGCCCATATTCTTCGGCATGGCAGGATCCACATGTGCTGTGCCACTTCTCCTTGCAATAGTTACCACAGCCGGGTTTCTGGCATACACCGCGGTCACGACAAGTACGGCAGACTGGATAGCGCACGGGAATCATTTCTGTGCACTCATTTGCTTTACAGTTGTGCAGTGACCGATCAGTGCGGGTCAGCTTTGCACCACCGCCACCATGGCATCCATTACCACATCGCGGATGTGGAGAATTGTTCTTGGCATTCAGCATTGTGCCATGGCTACCGCCACCATCAGATCCAGCAGCTGGACTACGACGAGCAACTCCGAATGTAAAGCGGAGGACAGCCTCTAGTCCATGCTTAGCAGCATCACCAGTGCCATGAATGTAGTAGGTGCTCGGGAACTTTGGGTCCCAAGAAAAATTGGCCCCAGTGGTCTTCTCCAGCTGTTTAACATTCACGCCGCCTTTCCCGATAAATTCACCCAACCTCGAGCGGGGGATCGAAGCCTTAAACATACGGTTACCATAGCGATCCTTAGTCTCGCTGTAGGCACTCGGCTTAGTCTCTTGGTGAAAGAATGGGTTGCTCTGCGCGGTCGGCGGCGCGGTCGGCTGCGCGGTCGTCTGCACAATGACCTTTCTCAAATCGCCAGCCTGAGCACGAGCCTGAGCACGAGCCTGAGCACGAGCCTGAGAGTCTTGAATGCGCTCTGACATAGAGAGTGGCGGCTCCGGAGCCGCAGTCGCAGCCGCAAACTGCTGTTTTTCCTTCTTGGCGCGGATGATGGCTTTCTCAAGAAGTTCATCATCTGTTTGCTGGTCCTTGTGCTCGGCCCTGTGCTCGGCCTCGGCCTTGTGCTCGGCCGTGGGCTTGGCCTTGGCCTTGGTCTTGACCTTGGTCTTGGCCTCGGGCTTGGCCTCATGAGCCGCAACCGCGGCCGCAGCCATCGTCGAAGTCGGATCCGGAGACTCAGCTACCTGCGGAGCCGGAGCCGGAGCTGCATCCGCAGCCGGAGCCGGAGCTGCATCCGCAGCCGGAGCCGGAGCCGGAGCCGGAGCCACGCTCCAGTAAAGAGCAATCTTACTCCGGAAGAGCCGAGGCAATTCAGCTAGCAGGTCACTAGTGGGTGTCTGGAGAGCGAGGTCGACATCCTTCCCATTGATTTGAGCCTCCTCGAATCCAGCGACCGTTGCCTCCTTAACTCCTTCCTGCCTGAGCCACTCCGCCAGTTCGGATGCGTTGAACTTCTTGGGAGACTTGAACATGGTGATGGTTGTCGAGACGAACCTGATGAGGTGTTAGATTATAATTGTATTCTAAGTATTAAAATATATTAACCATTTTTTTTTTCAATTTTTTTTTATTATATGAAATATAAGGCAATTTGCAGACTATATAAAAAATAAATAGTATAATAATTGGTTAAAGATCCTTCTAAGAAGAGAGTTTATTACATGTAATACAGCTGCATATACATGATGTATATTTCTTACAAATACCACAATATGACGTCGGTCGACAGTGACAATTCATACATATCAGGTTTTGATCAATATAAACCTTACTTAGCTTATCTATACTAGGCTTAAATTTGTCATATATCATAGTATTAAATTCTTGAATATGAAGGGCAGCCCATGGCGTATCATCTCTATGAGATGTACCATAAGTATATCGTACATAAAATTTCTGATTTATATGAAGGATCTTAGAACTCCATTCTTCAAGAACTTCATGAGATATATAGATATAGTCATCGTTAGGCAATTGACCAATTGCCCAACGATTATGAATTTCGGATAATTTAGGCATACGTTTAATTGTTAAAATACTTTCAAAAACATGCACATCACTACTATTATGTTCGGCACTACTGACTAGCATATCACTTTTCTTTTTTTTAGATACATCTTTATGAGAGCGAGTAGGGTGAATATAGTATGTTTGATGGGTAAACATTTTTTTTATATTTATAAACATACAATATTTATATATTAATTTCAATTTTTAAAAAAGAATGAGTGTGGTTATCTATCTCTTTTATAACTGGTGTTTCGGGGGTATATACAACTAAACCTACATCTACTATTTTTTTTCTATTTAAAATTTAAAAAAAACAATATATGTGCAAACTTTATGTGCGTACATTGAAGCGCGATGATACTGTCAACAATTTACAGAACTATTGCCCTGTTGTTCTGCGGTATGCACCTTTTCAGAGGTGCCAATCTTCAGCAGGATGGAAGGTGTTGGGACCAACTCCTCCGGTGAAGGGGATGGAGATCACCCCAATAGACACCAGCATGTGTGTCAACTTCTCGTATCCGTAGGACTTGTAGGGAATCACATGACCGAAGCGCTTGCGGTAGATGCTTTGGAACTTTTCCCCACTGATCGGACTCTCACACAGCAGCGTCTTGACGTTTTCCTGCACCTCGTGGGGCACTGGGATCAGCTGCCCGTGGAAGCCATCACCAACGGCAGCACTGACGTCGTCGACAGCCGCAGGGGCAGCCCTACGCTTCTGGTCCTTTTTGTACGGCTGCACAGTGATGGATGTCGACTTCAGCTGATCGGAGAGTGTGCGCAGGAGTTCCTCGAACACCGTTGGGTCGTTCACGATGACATGTGCGATCTTCGGATGCTGGAGCGACGGGATCCAGATCGTGTACTGTGTCGGATAGAACTTCCGCAGCTTCCCAACGAGATACCTATTGATGTGGGAAGGCGATCCAAGCAGACCGTTCAGATGGATCTCGTACGTTGCCTTCGTCAGCGCCTTTTTAAGGCGCTCCTCATGGAGGGCATCTAAAACCATCGCCGCCTGAGCCGTCGAAAGCAAGGGGATTATGCTCAGAATTTCGGCGAATTTCGCGGCGGTTATGGTGGCCATGGTTCGCTCGGATGTGCTACACTTGGTTTATAATCTCTAAATTAGTAAAGCTTAACAATTTTTTTTTTCAATTTTTTTTTATTTAAATGTATATTTTTACTAAACACACAATTATTAAGAGGTAATCTATAGTAATACATTTTATAGGATTAAAACTATATTTGACTATTCATAGGTAATAATGAATCTTTGTATAAAAAACTTTGATTACTATTTAAATCATAGTAATTAAAGTTTAAAAAAAATCAATCTTTATATAATTAAATATCATCAAATGTATCAGACAATTCATCTGGCATTTTAATCTTTATATTACACCAAAACCCACCATTACCACGACGAGCTTTACCATATTTTTTCTCGAAATATTTTTTAACATCCGTTTTGATAGGACATTTAGTATCCGGATGGTTTTCTCTATACCAATCTTTAAATACGGCATATATTTGGGATGTGGTTGTTTTAATTGCTTTATCATTTAATTTTAATTCTTCGATGTTTTCATCAATAAATGAGCAGTAAATATCACTATCTTTACGATATTCTTTAGTGTATTTTAATACTTCTTCAGGTTCTACTAATCCTTTTGAACTATATATTTTATAGTAATGGATAAGTATACTCATAAATGCCTCTCCCCATTCTTCTAATTTTTCACACAAATAAGGATCCTTTTTAAATTGATGGGGTTGAGTAGGATCATCAACAAATTCACTTTTAAATGGTAGCACACGAAGACGTCTCCATGTACCACCATCATTAGAAGGTATTTTTGGTAACTCATTACAAGTTAACAATAATTTAAATTGAGGTTTAAAAATTACGGGATCTTTATATAATCCACGTGCTTCTATTTTATCACCACCAGTAATTTCTTTCATCAAACCAACATTAATACGGTCTTGTTCTTCTGGTTCTTGCATAACACCAAAACGTTTACCTTGAGTTTTAGCAATTTCGGGTGACGCAGCACTTGAACTACCACGAGATCTTGTTAATAAGGAAATTGGCAATTTTGTACAATAATCACCAAAAATTTGTTCGAAAAATTCAACAGTTAATGATTTACCATTTGAACCTGTACCAGTCCAAATAATAAATTTTTCATCTGCAATTTGACCATCTAAATAACTGGCCATTGATGTTAATAGATAATCAAATAATTCTGCATCAGGTTGAATCTTTCTAAATAGTTCCATTACATTTCCAATATTCACATTATTTTCATCATATTCCATATAATTAATGCCAGTTGTAAATGAAACATAATCATTTGGAGATCCAGGTCTAAATACTTGATTTTTCAAATCATAAATACCATTTTCAAAACCCATTAGATAAATATTACTATCTAATTTTGCTGTAAATGTTTTATCATATAAAAGTTCTTTACACTCAGTCATGATATCATCTTTATATTTACGTGTTCTCAATTGTTTAATCATATCAATACAATGTTTTGCACCTTCACGTAATTTATCGTCATGATTATGCGTTTCTTCAACTAAAAGCCATTGTGCAGCAGATGAAAATTCATCTGCAATTTCAGATGAAATTAGTTTGCGCAAACAATGACCTTTTTCACTTTGAGCCCACCGAATACCATTAAATTCATACCATGAATCATATTTTAAAGATGCACATACATAAGTATGTTTATAATTCATTTCTACAATTTTAGCAATATCATAATGAGTACATTTTTCACCCTTTTTTAACATTCCTAGTAAATAATTATTAACTTTTTGTTGCAGAAAATTAGAATATCCTGTAATATTATCTATTTTTGCCCAGTAATATATAGTACCAATTGTAAATCCTTCTGATCTAAAGGTACTCCATAATTGTTCACATTTACCTTCCTCGTATTTTTCAGATAACTTACTAAATTCAATCCATTCAGTTAGTAAACGATGGTCAATATTATGCAAACACCAACCTAGTTCAATCCATTGATTATAATTATTAGCCCTTGTTTTATCTAAAAGCTTTAAAACTGATTGAACATCATTAATCACATCTTGATCTGCTTTATTCTTAACTAGTGGGAAAGGATTATTTTTCTTTTTTTCTGCAATTTTGGTTAACTTATCCTTCATTTTTTGAACTGTTTCTAGATGTTCATCTTGAATTTTTGAAATCTTATTTTTTCTACGAATACTAAATAATTTGGGTAAATCACATGGATTGAATGTTTGCAAAGGAATCTCATTTAGTTGTGAATCAAATATGCGAGTTAATTTATATGGCTCAGACGATGATTTAGAACTACCATACATTAACCAGCCATTTTTATAAATAACAGATTTATCAAAAACATCTTCTAAAGTATTTTTTAAATCTAAATGTTTAAATGTTTGATTATCATGATACATTTTAATAATATTCTCTCTGATAACATACTGTACATCCGGATATGTATGAATATGTGGGTACATAATATGGATTCCATCTTTTACAAATGATTTATCACAAGAAACTTTTTTTTTCTCAAAAATAAAACATTTTAAATCTTTATCAGATACCTTAAGATATTTTTTAATTATTGTATTATATGATTTTGCCAACGTAATAATATCTATATCTTTGTATTGTTTTTGAATTTTCTCTTTACTGAAACGCATATCAATGTCAATTACAATTGGTCCAGTTTCTTTATGGACTTCAATTACATGTAATTTTTCATTTTTTAGAAATGCTTTATTATATTCTGTAAAGAATTCGTCTGATTTATTATCTGGAATAATATATTTCCCACCAGTTATGTATAAGTGTGTATTATTACTATTGGTTGTATTTTTAAATTTTAATAAATATTTACTAAAATCATTCATAATATAATTAGTAATATTTTGATTTTAAGTAATTTATTTAATTAAATTAAATTAGAAGAATCAATTTTTATGTAATATTATAAATATTATCTTATATAATTTCAGTTTTTATATTAATATAAGGATTATATTAGTATAGGGTATATAATGTCGTCTTTCAGAAATAAAAGAATACAATCCGATATTAAAAATCTATATAATAATCCCATTGAGAATGTATTTTTTCATGTTAATGAAGATGATATGGCAAATCTACAATTCATGATAATTGGACCAGAAGACACACCATATCATTTAGGATTTTTTATATTTGATCTAATAATACCAGAAAAGTATCCTTTTTACCCACCTAAAGTAAAATTTTTATCAACAAACGGAGAAATTCGATTTCATCCATTTTTATATGAAAATGGTAAAGTATGTTTATCTCTACTTAATACTTGGGCGGGTCCACAATGGACTAGTGCACAAACATTGCATTCTATTATTGTATCAATACAAAGCATTTTTACAAATAAAGCTTTACGAGATGAACCAGGACATACATATGATTCTAATTCATTAGTTAATATATATAATAATATAATTGAATTTCATACATTGCAATATAGTATTTTAACACAAATTCAAAAAAAAATATTCCCAGTCTTTTATGATGATCAAATCGCATTATTTTCAAAAAATTATAAATTTTTATCAAAAAAAATAAATAATTTAATTATTAATACTCCACATAAAATACCTAGTTTATTTAAAACACGAAATTCTTTATTAAATATAGAATATTCTTACGATAAAACTAAATGGACCTATTATTGTATTATTTTTGGATATGAAACTGATAACATTTTATATGAAATAATAACAAAATTAGATTCTTTTAAAATAAATGTAATACATCCGGTACTTTTATCTAATAATGAAACAGTTTATATTAAAATAAAAAATTATACAATTTTTGCGCCATATCCATTTATAAATATGAATACAGATTTTAATTATAAATTAATACATAAAAAATTGAAGTATTTAAAAACAAAAATATAATATATAATATACATAATATATATTATGAAATTTTGTCCTAACTGTAGTACGTTGTTACGTATTGTTGATAATATAGATGAAATTTATACTCAAACTGGTGGTAATAAAATTACAAACTTAATTGAGTCAATTTTAGAAGACAAACAAAATTTAAAAGAATTACTTTTAAATATAGATATTAATACCATTACAACAAGTAATGAATATAAACAATTATCATTAGAAAATCAAGAAATTATATATAACAAAATTCAAGAATTACTTCCAAAATCACAAAAAAAAATTAATCAAAAGAAAAAAAATACAAATGAATCTTCAAAAAATATATTTTATATGTGTTTAGATTGTTCTTATTATAGTAAATTAGAACCAACTAGCTTAATTTATAGTGAAACAAAAAATAAAAAAGATACAAATATTATAGATTTTTCATATATGGTTAATAATCCTATACTTCCTCGTACAACTGAATTTACGTGTATAAACAGTGATTGTACATCACATCAAGATGGTGGATTAGCTGTGTATTTTCGACATAATAATAAAGTAATACATATATGTGAAACATGTAAATATCAATGGTCTTAATATAAAAACTGAAAATAATTATTATAATATATAAAAAAATACTAATATTATATATTATAATAATGGATTCTGAACAACTTACATTATCTGATAATGACATTAATAGTGAAAATTTAGATAATAAAAATATTGGATTATTAAATAATCAATCTAACAATGATTCGGAAAATGATTCGGATGAGTTAAATAATATATCTGATGATTCAGATGATCAAAATGATTTAGATGATTTAGATGAATTAGATAATCCAAATGATTCAGATGATTTAGACGATTCAGATGATTCAAATAATTCAGATGATTCAGATGATTTAGATGATAGTAAATCTGAGTTGTTAAATTATCAGTCCCAAATAGATCAAGATGATAATAAAAATACGTTAAAAAAGGTTCCAAATGAAAAAAGAATTACAAATCCAGTATTAACCAAATATGAATTTAATCGTATTTATGGTTTAAGATTAAAACATATTACAAGTGGAAGTAAATTATTAATATCAGTATCTGATAAATTATCTATTGAACAACAAGTACAAAAAGAAATTTATGAAAAAAAAACACCATTTATTATTAGAAGAAACCTACCAAATAATTATTATGAAGATTGGAAATTAAATGAATTATTTATTCCAGATGTATTATTTATTTAATTCATATGATATTTTATATGACATATTTAACAATTCAATATTAAATTCTGATTTTTTTAATAATTTATAATATGAATTAGTAATAATTTTAATTATTATTGATTTTTTTTTATCATCGATTTCATTATCATATATAATTTTATCAAAAATTTGATTTAAAATTTTATAGTTTGAATAACTATTATAATATAAATTTTGACAAAATGTATCTATTTCTAAATGATTATTATTTTTAATTATTTTAATATAATTATTTAAATCATCATCATTAATTATACCAATAATATAACTAATTGCTTTTTTTGTTATATTTTTATTATATATCTGTGATACAGATTGTAATATTGTAATTGCTCTTCTTAAATCTCCGTTTGAAATACTATTTATATAAGTTAAAATATTTGTTTTTATATTGATATTTTCTTTGTTTGCTATATTTTTCAATATAGATATTATAGATTGTTTATTTAATGGATAAAATCTAAATTTATTACATCTTGATATCAATGGTTCAATTATTTTATCTATATAATTACATATAATACAAAATCTGGTTATTGATGAATATTTCTCTATAATATGTCTTAAAATAGATTGAGCTTCAATTGTCATTGAATCTGCTTCATCTAAAATTATTAATTTAAAATTAATTTTATTATTAATTGTTTTTTGAGAAAAAGCTTGTACTTTACTTCTAATTATATTAATACCTCTTTCATCAGATGCATTCAACTCTAATACATATTTTTTATAATTCTCATTAGGATAAATTTCTTTTGCAGCTGCTAAAATTGCAGATGTTTTTCCTGTTCCAGGTGGTCCATAAAATAGTAAATGTGATAAATTATTATTTGTTATAGATTTTTTTAAGGTTTCTATCACAGTTTCTTGATAGATAATATCATTTATCGTCATTGGTCTATATTTTTCTATCCATGGTAAATCTCTATTCCATTTTTTTTCGTAAATTTTATCTGAAAACATTATTAATTTATATAATAATGTTTTCTTAAAATATTATTAATTGCTATATGCTAGCCCAGCCATTCCACCACTAATTTTTAAAACATTATAATTCGTTGCAAAAATATTTGCATTATAATTTATTGAATCATTATTTGAAAAAGTTAAATTTAATATAGAATTATCAATTCGACTATAATTACATGTACCAGTTGGTTGATACTCTTCTGGTCTTAATGAAAATGAATAAACATATATTTGTTTACTAGGTATTCTACTATGTCTTATATATGTCTGAACCAATCTAAAAAAATCTGCTGATTGACTTGCAAATCTGTCTGAACCATTCATTTGTAAAAGTGCTTTATCAAATGTATCATTAAATCCATGAAGTGTTCCAATTATTTTACTAAAATTAAACCAATCATTACCATATGATAAAACTTGATCACATGCACAAGGATCCATTTTAAATTCATCAACATCACTCCTTCTTAAAAACCAAATTAGTTCTTTAACAGGATGATTAAAAGAAATTGGTATATTTACATTAGATGATGTATTAAAATTATGATTACGTAAAGTTTGTACTTGTTCAATTAAATATTCATGACTATTTTGAGCAAACTTTTTTCTTTCATCACTATCTAAAAATATATAATCTGCTAATAAACACATATTAATATAATCATTATTTGAA
>MDTC01040613.1_pt1 | contig 10242 bp, 9 predicted proteins | sample 811181 | NCBI WGS metagenome assembly MDTC01 (sample SAMN05326644, study PRJNA326480) | marine metagenome | isolation source: seawater | place: Pacific Ocean: North | collected 2011
ACCAGCTCACGCTGCTGGCCAACACCCAGCCGCGGCACCAGCTCGTTCACGAAGTAACTCGCCTCATCGTGCCACTGAGCGTTGTCTACGACCTCAGTGATCGCTCGCTCAAACTGGTGACACGATGCACGGCGACCACCCGCATACCACGCTACAACTTCGGGGCACTGCATGAAGAGGGCTTTCGCTCTCTTCATATCATCGTCCGTTAGCTCCAGCTGCGCAAGGTTGTGCTCGACGAGTGTCATGCGACTCCCTCCGCCCGCTGCGTGTCTTCACCGCTCGAAGGGTGATCAAGCCGAGCCCGACCGAGCGGTGTGATAACCACCGGGGACTTGCAGCCCCGACGTGGATTGAACACCACGAACCGCTTGGAAATGAGCAGGTTGTGCGCCTCGAAGGCCACTTGGTGGGCCCTGGCGCGGCGGGGCAAGCGATCACGGAGAATCACCTTCTTCTGAATCCACGCTCGAACCCCCTTATGGAATTCTTTCCTGGTAGCAAAGACCAGGGGGCGGCCTTGATTTTCCAGATACACCATCCTACTCAGCGCCTGCAGCGCGACGGCATACACGTGCTCGTTGGGGACCAGCTTCCCCTTGTCACGCTTCTCGCGTGCACTCGAAATTGAGTGCACGTTGGTGGTTGAACGACGGGTCGTGGGGTTGATCGCGTTTGCGCTCAATGTACCGTACCTTCATGTAAATAGTTCTCATGCACTTATTTTTTACAAAATAAGCTGCGACTCTCTGTTCGCATTCAAAGCATAGGGTTGGTTATAGCACTATTGACAACTACTGTCAAATATTTGACAAATATTAATTATTATAGTGTCCAAAGGTGTTATCAACACGCTACCTATAGCGTATAGTAAAAAGTGTACCGCTTATAAAGCTTGTGCTTTTTGTTAAATTATTGTGTAGAGGATTGACATTTTATCATTTTTGTGATAAATTAAGTACATCATTCACGGGTGTGGAATAAGAGACCACATCAGGGTGAGGAGGTCGTTAACAAGTCAGATCATTACAGTGCATGTCGTTATGCACTGATTTTGCTATAGAAACTGTTTTCTCCTTACTACTGAGGGGCAAAGTTAGGCCAGTGGTACACCGGCTTAGCTCTGCCCTTCAGTTGGGCAGCCGGGCACATGCCCGTTTAGATGCAAATCTAGCGGGACCGCCCCGCAACCCGACAAGGAGAATAAACATGGAAATCAACGTCAACCGAGCCATCACCGCACTCCTGGACACCCCTGGTGTTCACCCCGGTGACGACCGCTGGTTCACAGCACGCGAAGTTTTCTTCGACACGCTGATGAGCTGGGAGGATAAGACGCTCGACCAGGCTGCCTGTGCAGCGCTCGACCATCTCGGCATTGACGACGGAGACCCCGTTCGTTTGTCCGCGATGGCAAGCTTCAACGAGGCCTTGACTGCCAGTCCGTTCCAGAAACGCTTTGCGTCTGTGGGCAACGGACTGGTGGGAAAAGCCCTGAACAATCTGAAAACGCTGGGCAGCGCTCAGCCGAAGAAGACCAAACAAGGAGGTGAGTGATGAACGTCATCGCTCTGGTTGCAGGAGCTATCACGCTTGTCGTGGTAGTTCTGCTGTGGCGCTTCGTGCGCCGTCCGCTTATCACCGCCCTTGTCGCCTTCGTTGGCTTCTGGGTCGTGTGGGCAGCGGCATCCGGGTGGACGTGGATTTTCTACGTCATGCTCGGTGTCCTGGTGGTGCTGGTGGTTGTCGGATTGTTCAAGCCGGCAGCAACTATGCTGTGGTTCAAGTGGTTCGCTATTGCGTGTGTGATGCTCGTCGTCATCGGCGCACTGTCGAGCTCGGGAATCGGCGGGGTCCGACCCGAATCGGCGGCCGCAGCCGAGAATGACACCGGCACCATCGCCTTCAACCCGGAGGTTGATGCGCTTCCGCCTGAAGCCTTGTGCTCCTCGAACCTGTTCGTGGATCACTCGACTAGGCCGGTGGAAGTCGGCAACCCGGAAAAGAAGCAGTTCTCGACCGCAGTCTCCATTCCCCTCACGGGGGGTGACGATGCGGCCGTTATGTCTGAGATGCATGACGAGATTTGTGGCAACCCCACCGAGCTCGTCATGATCGTCGACGACATGCTGCTATGGGATGTGCCCGGCGCAAAGGCAAACCGCGGCTGGCTGGACGAGATCAAAGCGACTATCGCGGACGCCAAGGACGGAATCAACTCCTTCATTGACACGAAGGAGTCTGAGGATGACCCGTGGACCGTGACGGCGCTTTACCAGAAGTACGCAGCGTGGGTGAACACGGTGCTGCTGCGCTCCATCCCCGAAGGAAAGCAGTCGCTGACTTCGATACGGAACTGGGAGATCTCGGCTGCCTACGACCCCTCAACGGGCCTACCGGTGGCGCAGCAGGCACCCACACAGGAAAGCAAGCCCGCATGGGTGCGCGCCTTTGTGGACAAGAACGGCGTTTGCTTGATTCGCTTTGGCTGGAACGTTGAGGATCGCCGGTTGGAGATTTTCAACTGCACAGAGCCTGAACCGACCACACCCGTGACGCCCGTGACCCCGGTCACACCCGTCACACCGGTTACTCCGGTGAATCCGCAGCCGCCCAACCCGCCACAACCCGGTAAGAACCCCGGGCTCGACCCGGAAAACCAGGACAACAATAAGCCTGGTGGTGGGGGGAAAGCACCAGCGGTGACCAAACCGGCTTCACCGCCCGCCGCTGGTAAGCCGGAGCCGACGTACACGCCGCCCGCAGCGGTGCAGACGCCGGCACCGCCGGTAACACCTTCACCTCGGCCATCGTCTACTCCTGTCCCGACAGTTGCTCCTTCCGAGCAGCCACCGTCGCACGGAGAAGTCGTTTCGCCTGGTGACGGCGAAACCTGCACCGAAGAGGCCAAGGAATTCGGCCTCTGCAGTTAACCCCCTGGAAGAGTGGGGCGCAGCCTAAAAACTGCGCCCCACTCGAAAGGGTTCTATAGCATTATCCAAGGAGCTTTATTCCGCACTGCTTTATAGTGCGTCGAGTATAGCTCCTTGTGAGCCTATTTTGGCTCGTCGCGTCAACGACATGCACCTGTTGTAATGATCTGATTTGTCCTAGCGTTTAACAACTTGGCAACAATACCTATGTTTATGTTTAATTATTAATTCGCTCTATCTGCGAGAAGAGCCAAGAAATGGAGAATACTATGAGTAAACTAACCTCACTCATTCGCCGTGCTCCTAAGCGTTTCAGCGCTGTTATTGCTATGATTGCCGCGGCAATTATCGTACCAGCGGTTGTATTCGCATGGGGCCCTAGCCGGCCTACGTTTACCGTAGCAAACCCGGCAAACTATATAACCTTTAACTCGATTACCGACAACCCTGTTGTTGGTGATGAGCGCAATTTCGTTGTTGTAAAAGATGCTGCTAATACTAACGATGGCGGCTGGCAAGACAACATCACCGTGCAACCTGGCAAAGAGTACCTTGTTCGTGTCTATGTACACAACAACGCAAATGCCAACCTAAACCTTACCGCACTAAATACCCGCGTTATGGCTTCTGTGCCAAATACTACAGGTAAGAATGTGTCTATTAGCGGTTTTGTTACTGCTGATAATGCAACCCCAAACCAAGTTTGGGATGACATTCATTTTAATAGCAGTAAGGACTTTAATCTTACCTACGTACCCGGATCAGCAGAAATCTACAACAACGGCTACGCAGCCGGTGGATCGGGCAAAAGCCTACCCGACAGCATTGTAACTAGCCAAGGTGCGCTTGTTGGGTATAACGGACCAGACGGTAAAGTACCTGGCTGTTTCCAATATGTAAACTACGTATACTTTAAGGTTAAGCCTCAGTTCCCTACCGAGAACTTTACCGTTAACAAAGATGTACGCAAAGACGGTGATTCAAAATTTGTCGAATCAGTAAACGCTAAACCCGGAGACACCCTTAACTACCGTATTACCTACAAGAATACCGGTAACGTTCAGGCAAATAACGTCATCCTAAAAGACATGCTTCCTGAAGGTGTGAGTTTCGTTCCTGGGTCAGTGAAGATCATGAACGCCAACAACCTTAGTGGTGCATTCGTAAAAGATGGCGATAATCTGTTTTCAAGTGGTATCAACATTGGCTCATACACTGCTGGTTCAAATGCACTGGTTATCTTTGACGCAAAAGTAGCAAAGAATGACAACCTGCCTAAGTGTGGGACAAACACACTAGTGAATACGGCCAGTGCTCAGCCGCAAGGCCAAGGCACACGGACTGACGACGCAAAAGCCGTTGTGAACAAGGAATGTAAACCAGTAGTAAAATACACCTGTGACTCACTTTCAATTAAGACTTTGAGCACAAACAAGTTCCGCTTTACTACTAACTACACCGTCGAGAATGCAACCTTCAAACGCGTAACCTACGTCGTTAAAGACGCGAGCGGTAAAGTTGTTGATACTAAGACATCGACAAGCAAGACGCTAGACTACGAGCAGAAAACTGCTGGTAAGTACACTGTTCAAGCTACGATTACCGTTTCTGTTAATGGAACAGACAAAACTGCCACCAGCGATGGTTGTAAGGGCGTGTTCGAAGTTCCTAAGAACCCTGGCGAAATCACCGTTTGTGAACTTGCTACAAAACAAATCGTTACCATTAAAGAGGATCAATTCAACCCATCAAAGTACTCTAAGAACCTTGATGACTGTAAAGAGACTCCCGTAACACCTGTTACTCCTGTTACCCCATCTGAGCTTCCTCAGACTGGTGCAGGTGATGGTATTGTTGCCATTGTCGGTCTTGGTGCTATGATTGCTAGCGTTGTATACTACATCGCCAGCCGTCGTGCGCTTGGCCAATAGAGTCTGACCGCTCGACTTGTCGCAAAGCGACTTGAAGCGATCTGGCTTCGACACTATGCCCCGCTCCCTTTCGAGCGGGGTTTTTGGTATACTAAAAATAGCTATGGCAAACAAACCTAAGAAAAAACGTAACAAGCAGTATCGTGGTGCCGATGCCTCTGCAGCACGCCCAACGGTAACAAAGATATCCGCAGTACATCGATCAAAACCTCGTCAGTGGTGGCATGATAACAAACGCATTGCAAAACCGGTTATTATTGCCAGCCTAGTAGCTATCGCTATTATCTGGTTGATTATTGAATTATTCCGAATTACTTCCGGCGCTTAGCAGAAAGGGGCAGACGAAACCCAAACGTACTCCCCTTGCCTTCCTTTGATTCGAAAATAATCTCTCCGCTATGTTCATCGATTACTTTCTTTGCCAAGAATAGCCCCACACCCGTACCATCGGGCCGCGCCCGACGCGCGTTTGTTGCCCTAAAGAATTTATTGAATAGCTGCGCGCGCTCTTTCTCTGGAACACCAATCCCTTGGTCTTTAACGGTGAATTCAACGTATCCGTTTTTGGTTTTCTTTAACGATACCGTAATCGTCCCGGCGTCTTTTGAGTAATAGATCGCATTGTCGGCGAAATTCATTACTACTTGTTGAATCTTACTTTCATCAAGCTCCATAAGCGGAATGTTTTTTGGCGCCCTGTATATAAATTTCTGCTCGCGCGCTGCAGCGTTTGGTTTAAGGCTATTTACCTCATGTTGAACAAGAAGGGCTAAGTCGACAGGGTGTTTTTCAATAACAAACTTGCCGGTTTGTAAACGCGAAACATTCAAGAAGTCCGCTATAAGCCTCACCATACGCTCGCTACTCATAAACGCCTCACTTAAAACCTGCTTTTGCTCTTTAGAGATAGTGCCCATATCCCCTTCGATAAGCATACTCAAATACCCCTTAATACTCGTAAGCGGGGTACGTAGCTGGTGACTTGCCATACTAATAAACTCATCTTTAGCCTCATCAAGCCGCTGCAACTGAGCGTTGCTTGCACGAAGCTCCTTTGTGGCAGCGTCGATACGCTGCTCTAGATGAGCGTTCAAATCCCGTACTTCTTGAAGTGACAGCGCATTTTGAATAGCAATACCCAACTCATCGGCGATAGCGCGAAGTGTCTTAATGTCGCGAGTTGTATAGCGTGATACTTTGTGATAACCAATGCAAAGGAATCCCAAAAAAACCTCATCACGACTAAGTGGCATGACCATCGCCACTTTATGGCTTTTCATTAGTCGCCTGATAGTATCATCTTCTTCAAGGAGGTCGGCAACAATAATGTTTGTTGCCGTTCTACTGTAGCTGCGTAGTGTCTCGATATCCTTTCTTGGTAACGAGCTATGGCGAATAGTGCCGACAGTAATAACTTTCTGCTCAGGACTTATGAGCGAAAAAAATACCTGCTCGCTCTTTACGGTTTCGGCAACTTCATTTGCCACTTTACGTAGTAAGGGATTAAGTACTGTTGAAGAAGATACGATTCGATTAAATCGACTAAAGAAGTCGTCCGCCGTGTAATAATCTCTGTAAAACAAATGGTTCGTCAGTTTATCAAAAAAGCGCTTAATAGGCTGAAAAAGTAGCACCAAAGCGATAGTAATGACAATATTTATTGGGCTAAACGCCACGATAGACTCTTGATTTGGGTACATAAGCCCAACAAGCGTCGCAATGAGGTAGTACAGCACCAAAAGAGCGGCCAGTGTAAATGCATATGCTGTACTTCGTACGGCTGCCACCCGAACACTGAACATGCCGTGGCGGACAATACCGTACGTTGTAAGCCCTAAGAAAGTAAGCGCCATTACTGGCCCTACCCACACATAGTCGTACACCCCAAAATACGGAAGATACAGGTTTGTTATAAACCCGGGGATACTATTAAGCAGAATACCGAGCGCATAGAGCGCCGACTGCATCCGAAGATCGCCCCTATACGTAATAAATTTATATAGTGCGATTGCCATTGCGAACAAAAACAACGAAATGAAATAGAAACTATAGAGTAGATAGGTTGCCGTATGTACCGTAACTACTTGCTCACCTTCGTGAATAGTCACCCCACTTACGACAAACTCTGGCTGCACAACAACAAGCGTGCCAACAATTGCACCAACAAGAGCAATCGCGCCCATTACCCAAAGAGAAGCGCGCTTTTTATTGGGATTTTCTGGATATACTAAGCTAAACAATAAAAGAAGCGCCGGAAAAAGACCAGCAACAAGATAATAGGTTTTTGCCGCCACATATGCGACCGCTGCGTCGGTTGTCTGTAAAAACAGAAGTACAGAGAAAGCCCATATGCCAAAACATAATGAAATACCTACAAATAGCAGGTTGGCAATACGCCGCGAGTCTTGAAACCCTACAATACTTGCCAGTACAAAACTCGCCACCCCAGAAAGTACCAATAAAGTGGTGATCACCTTTGTATTTTACCATTAGCAGTATGGGTACGCTATTTAATTTTATTTTGTTGAAAAACAAAGCGTATAGACACCATCCTGTGTGACGCGCAATCGTGAACTTTCCTTTGGTATACCCGCTTGGGCGTGAAGACGTGCGATATCCTTGATATGACGCATCCGAACCTTAAGAGGCCAGCCCATTAAGCCATGCAGAAAGTCGGCCTGTGGACGATTTTTGTTCATATTCCCTGTTGTCATCAAACCACCCTTTCCAAGCGCTCCCCACGCCTGGCTTGTTAAATCTCTATACATAGCATCAGGAAAATATTCACGAAGGCCCGAATCTTCACACACGTCAAGCTCACGCCCTTGTAGAACAGTTTGCAAGTCCATCATTGCTAGTTTTCCCTCTTTTTTCACAAACAGTTGGCTACAGTGCACCTCAATATTGTCCTCAAGCCCCATTTGGCGAGCAAGCTCACCTGCTGCAGCCAGCGCAATCGCATCTTGGTCAATAAGAATCATCTTCGCGTTGCGACCTTTCGCCACTACGTCTTGCATCACCTCTAGCATAGGCAGTGCAGTGCCACACCCCACACTCATCATTAAGAATGATTCTTTTTCAGACGCATCAACATAACGATTTATCTCTGCCCGCACTTCTTCTTTTCGGCTACGAATACCTAACGAGTCGGTACAATAGGCAACAATGTCTTTAAAGCCGGATAGTACAGGGGCTTCCATAAACTCCTCGATCTCCTTAAGATCCCCACGAGCAATACGTTCCGCTGAAGCGACAGAACGATCACCGCGAAATTCTTTTTTTGTATCAAAGGTTGCTTGGGTGAGAGATTTTCCCGCAAGGTTTTCGGATACTCCATCGTGCGGAAAACGATATTCTAATAGTGAACCACCAAGGCGACCACTCATTGAAGAAAACACCCCCGACTCATCATCCCCTACCACCTGTAAATCATGGGCATCAACAATAGTGCCAAGCGCAAGAGCTTTTCCGTTCTGATCATGCCACGGACCGCCTTGTACGTCGGGTTGTCTATAAAGTATAGTATCGCGAAACTGCTCACGGGCAGCACGAATACGGTTACGGACTGGCTTCAAAAATCCAATGGGGGTATGTTCGACACTCAAAGCAAGCGCACTACTTCCAAGCGCAACGCGACGAGAAGCACTTTTAAACTGTTCTCCACCGCGTTCTAGTCGAGTATATACCGACTGAATTTTTTCAGGATGTTCATAGGCAATATCATATGTCGAGCCAGTGGAAATATCATACCCTTCTGCACGAATGGCTGAGATTTCGCTCGTTAGACGCTCTGGAACAAGCCGCTCAAGTTGCGATGCTTTTTCAGCCGCACGAGCAACTTCACGTTGCGACACATGATCAAATGTAGGTTCTGATGTCATTACCGTTTACTATACTATCGCACGCACATTTAGCAAGCACTACTGTATTACCCATTGTGAAGTAGCGACATAGTGCGGTATACTTTGACTATATGACAAAAATCGCTATCATCGAGGATGATCCGGTTATCAGCCAAATGTATCGTATGAAATTTGAAGCTGATAATTTTGACGTACAACTTGCGAATAATGGCAAGCGGGGCGTAGCGATGGTCGAGAACTTTCAGCCAGATATCATTTTACTCGACATTCAGATGCCAGAGATGACGGGCGATGAAGCGCTCGAAAAAATCCGTGCACATGACTGGGGTAAAGACATTCCTGTAATTGTTCTGACTAACCTGGGTGAAGAAGAGTCACCAAAATCGATTCGCGCGCTTGGTATTCATAGCTATATCGTTAAGGCCGAGCTTACCCCTCGTCAAGTAGTGCAACAAGTAAAAGACGCCCTTGGGCTTTAATCCTCTTTAATCGTTGCCCGCGCGGCAGTAATAACGTTATCAAACAGCGCCGCCACCGTAAGCGGCCCGACTCCGCCTCTTTCGGGGGTAATCGTAAGGTCTTGTCGTTCTCGAACATCTGCCGCCACATCGCCTACTTGCCTGCCATTCTCAACGGCAACACCAGCATCGACGACTGTTTTACCTGGGGCTATCATTGATGAGGTGATCAACCCAGGAACGCCAGTAGCGGTAATAATAACATCTGCCGAACGAAGCTCTGACGAAAGATCGCTTATTGTGTCGTCGTAGGTTGCGACAGTAAGCCCAGCACCTTGCCATAAGCGAGCAAGTGGCGCGCCTACAAGCCTCCCCTGGCCAACAATAGCAATACGGCGGTTTTTCAACGTAACGTTATACCCTGCGAGCAACCAATCTATCGCTGTTGCCGTTGCGGATACAAATGTGCTAGAACCCCCTAGCCCATCTACATCCTTTGCTGGAGCAATTTCCATAAGTAGCTCATCGGTTTGCGTTGCGTCTTCTAGGGGTAGTTGCACAATAATACCATGTACGGAATTGTCCGCATTGAGGCGCTTAATCCGTTCCATAACCTCGTTCTGTTCAACAGTGTGGACGTCTACTTCAATAAGAATATCTTCACCATAGCGCTGCTTTAACCCCACATAGGTACCAATAATCGGGTCGTTGTTAGCAATTATAATAGCAAGTTTAGGAAACACCCCCCATGCTTGGCGTAATCCCCGTACTTGTTTTGCCTGCCGTTCTTTTATATAGTCGGCCAATTCGCGGCCATCAAGAATTTTCATACACTCTTAGCCTAACAAAAATACCTCTGTTCGCAAAGAAATAATCTCGTCATTCTAGACGAGATTATTTCTTTGGAGGGTCAGGTGGGACTTGAACCCACGACATTCTGCTTAAGAGGCAGACGCTCTAACCAGCTGAGCTACTGACCCGCATGGTACACCCGGCAAGATTCGAACTTGCGACACCTGGTTCCGAAGACCAGTGCTCTAATCCGCTGAGCTACGGG